>SXGS01069629.1_pt1 | contig 69656 bp, 59 predicted proteins | sample 3174681 | NCBI WGS metagenome assembly SXGS01 (sample SAMN11356861, study PRJNA531348) | freshwater metagenome | isolation source: freshwater sample F1-80 | place: China: Fuxian Lake, Yuxi | collected 2017-12-25
ACATTTAGAATGCAGAGAGTCCTATTAACATTTGTTATACCTTAGCGCGTTCTGATGATGGTCGAAGGCGCGCTCTTGCTCGTCGACGCGAGCGAAGGCCCGCTGCCTCAGACGCGCTTCGTCGTTCGCAAGGCGATGGAAGCCGGTCTCAAGCTCATCGTCTGTGTGAACAAGATCGATCGGCCCGACGCGCGTCCAAAGGAAGTGCTCCAGGCCGTGTACGACCTGTTCATCGACCTTGGCGGCGACGAGGAGATGCTCGACGTGCCGGTGTTGTGGGCCGTGGCCCGCGAAGGCCGTGCAAGCAAGTCGCCCGACGTCCGCGGCGAGGACTTCCGCCCGCTGTTGGACGCCGTGATCGCCACGATTCCGCCTCCGCCTCCCCCGAGCGGCGACGTCGCCCAGGTCCTGGTCACGAATCTCGACTACGACCCCTACGTCGGCCGCCTCGGGGTCGGGCGCCTGTTCGGCGCACCGCTGCGAAAGGGCAGCAACGGCGTCGTCTTTCACGCCAACGGCCAGCGCAACGCGCGCATCCAGCTCGTCTACACGTGGGTCGGCCTGCGCCGTCACGAAGTGGACGTGGCCTACCCGGGCGACATCGTCGCGGTGGCCGGGATCGACGAGCTCACGGTCGGCGACACGATTGCGACGGGCCCGGAACCGAAGGCGCTCCCGCGCGTGCGCGTCGACGAGCCGACGATCGGGGTCACGATCACCGTCAACAGCAGCCCGCTGGCTGGCCGCGACGGCAAGCTCCTCACGGGCCGGCAGATTCGCGATCGCCTCGAACGCGAGGTTCTGAGCAACGTCAGCCTGCGTCTGGAAGAGGGCGAGAGCCGGGACGTCTTCCGGGTGTGGGGACGCGGCGAGTTGCAGCTCGGCATCCTCATCGAACAAATGCGCCGGGAGGGCTTCGAGCTTTCGCTCAGCCGTCCCCAGGTCGTCTTCAAGGAGACGGCGGACGGCCTCCTCGAGCCCTACGAGCAGCTCTTCATCGAGGTTCCCGACGGGTTCGTCGGCGCAGTCACGCAGAACCTCGCCGTCCGCAAAGGCGAGCTCGTCGATCTCGTCGCCGACGGCGGCGGCCGCACGCGCACGACCTGGCGGATCCCGTCGCGTGGCCTCATCGGCTTTCGCGGCCAGATGCTCACCGAGACCCGCGGCGAAGGCGTGATGAACACGCTGTTCGAAGGTTGGGCGCCGCACGCTGGGCCGATTCAGCGCCGGATCAACGGGGCGCTCGTGGCGGACCGCCTTGGTCGGACGACGGCCTACGCGCTCTACAACCTCGAGCCGCGCGGCGTGCTGTTCATCGGCGAAGCCGTCGACGTCTACGAGGGCATGATCGTGGGCGAACACACGCGCGCCAACGACCTGAACGTCAATGCCGTCCGCGCCAAACAGCTCACGAACTTCCGCTCCGCGGGCGCCGACGAGAAGACCACGTTGCAGCCCCCACGGAAGTTGGGGCTGGAAGCCGCGATGGAGTTCATCGACGAGGACGAGTGGGTCGAGGTCACGCCGGCCGCGATCCGCTTGCGCAAGCGCGTTCTCCCCGGCAACCTTCGCTCGATCGTCCGGGGCGCGGCCGAGTAGCTCGCGTGTTTTTTCGCGCGCGGCTGTAAGGAAGTCGAATCGCCTCCGTTGGGTCGGCGTCTGCCACCCTCGGAGGTCTCTTGATCACGCTTCTCGCCTTTTTCGCCTCGTGCTCGGACTCGGATGCTCGGCCAAGCGGCGCCACGCCTATGGTCACGACGTCGACTTCCCGTGTGCCGGAGCGCGGCCCGGAGTTTCCCGGCGGCGATCTGATCGTTCGCGATTGCGGCGACGGTCCGGAGGCCGAGCGTGCGAATCGCGGCGGCGGCAACACGGGCGGTGGTGGGTACGGCGGCCTTGGGGGGTTGGGAAAGCCCAAGGTAGGTGCAGGCGCGATGCCTGCGGCGACGCCGGGAGCGCCCGCGGTGGCGCAGTCTGCGCCCGCCCCGGTCGCGTCGGCGCCTCCGCCTCCTCCGGCGAAGCCCGTGAGCGGCCCCGCTGAACGTCAGCGGCGGGAACTGGAAGCGCTGGCCTACGTCGGCTCAGTGAGTGGGTCAGCGTCATTGGAAGAGGCCGCCCCGCGTGCGGAGGTCGCAGCGGTGGGGGGGAACGCGCCTCGGGACCAGGCGGAGCGTGAAACGAAGGCCGGGGAGGGGCGAAATTCGAGCCCCGCCACGGAGGTCCTCGAGAACCTCCCCAAGGGTCTGACCCACCAGGGCGCGGATGGGTTGGTCGGCGGCGTCACCGGCGAGGACCGCAACAAGAACATCGACGACGGCGTCGACGGAGATGTGGGTGCGCTGGCCGACGCCGAGGACGCGCGCCGGGGGACCCTGCAGGACTGGGGTGCCAAGATCTTCCTTTCGAACGACGACAGCATGAGTCTTGCGAGCGCCCAGCGCTTGCTCTACGCCGTCCGCCAAGGGGTGGCGTGGACGGCGGATCAGGTCCGGCCCCACGAGCTGCTCAACTACTTCAGCTTCGACACCGTCGACCCGCGTCCTGGCGACGCCTTCGGCGTGTCGGCGGCGATGCGGCGCGAAGGCGACGGCGTGGCCATGGCCGTCGCCATCGAAGGCGCGATGCCGTCCGCGGCGCCGCTCGACCTGACCATCGTGCTGGACCGGTCAGGGTCGATGCACGAGGAAGGGCGCATGGACTACACCAAGCGCGCGCTCGATCGGATGACGAGCGAGCTGCGGCCGGGCGACCGACTGGACCTCGTCCTGTTCGACCACCAGGTGTGTACGCCGGTGCAGAACTGGGTCGCGGGACGCGATGACGTGGGGGTCCTGCGCGACGCCATCGCCGCGCTGGCGCCGCGGGGTTCGACCGACCTCGATCTTGGCCTGCGCGAGGGGTACGCCATCGCTCGTGGCCACGAGGACACCGCGGGTCGCAACCGTCGCATGATGGTGATCACCGACGCGTTGCTCAACACCGGCGCTGTCGACACCGACGTCGTGTCGGAGATCGGCAAGTCCGTGGAAAACGACGGCATCCGGCTGACGGGAGTCGGCGTGGGCCGCGAGTTCAACGACCGGATGCTCCAGCAGCTGACCGAGAAGGGCAAGGGCGCCTACGTGTTCCTTGGCAGCGAGGCCGTGGTCGACCGCCTCTTCGGCGTGGGCTTCCGCAGCCTCGTCACGCCGTTGGCGCTCGATGTCCAGTTCGAGCTCGACCTGCCGCCGAGCCTTGCCATGACGCGTTTCTACGGGGAGGAGGCGTCCACCGTGGCCGCCGACGTGATGCCGGTCAACTACCAGGCGGGCAACACGCAGCTCTTCCTCCAGGAGCTGGCCTACGACCCGGCACGTGGCGGGAGCCGTGACCCCGTCGAACTGACGATCCGGTGGACGGATCCGATCGACGGCAAGCGGCTCGAGCAGGCGTGGACCGCGACCGTCGGCGACCTCATGGCGGCCGACTCGCGCAACGTCGACAAGGCGCTCGCGCTGATGTCCTACAGCGACGTCCTGGTCGCCCAGGCCATGGGGTCGCACTGCGACATGGCGGCGTTGGGCAGCTGGGGTGAGCGCCGTTCGGCGGTGGCCGACGACGCGGAGATCGCCTTCGTCGACGGCCTCGTCGGGCGGATGTGCCCCTCCTACAAGCCGGGGCCCGTCCAAGTGGCGCGCGCGGTGGACTTCAAGGTCAAGGTGGACTCGGACGTCGCCATCAGCGAAGTCCAGCTCGCCTGCGGCGGACGCCGGGACGCCCTGCCGCTCGTCGCGGGCGGCAACGTGGCGCGCTTCTCGGCCGTCCCCGGTACCTGCACGGCGACCCTCATGGGCCCGGTTGAGATGACCGCGTCGGTGACCGTCCCCAAGACCGGGGGAGAGGCACGCTGCCTCGTGCGCGGCGGCCGGATCGCCTGCTCGTAGCCATCGAATTCACCGCAGCGTAGCGGCGAAGCGCCCTACCTTCCAGGAATGGAGGGTGGGGCGCCGACCTGTCCGCGCCAGCGCAGGAGGTGGTCGGCCAGTACGAGCGCCACCATCGCTTCGACGATGGGGACGGCGCGCGGCAGGACGCAGGGGTCGTGGCGGCCGCGCCCGCGGATCTCGGCGGCACGGCCTGTGTCGTCGACGGTCTGCTGAACCTTGGCGAGGGTCGCGACGGGCTTGAAGGCGACGGTGACGTCGACGGGCATCCCGTTGCTGATGCCCCCTTGGATGCCGCCGGATCGGTTCGTCGCCGTGACGATGGTGCCGCCGGGTCCTGGCACGAACGGGTCGTTGGCCTCGCTGCCAAGCATCCGCGTGAGCGCGAATCCTGCGCCCGACGCGAAGGCCTTCGCGGCCGGAATCGACAACAACGCGCGGCCGAGGTCGGCCTCAAGCTTGTCGAAAACGGGGTCGCCGAGGCCTGCCGGGACGCCGCGCGCCACACAGCGGATGACGCCGCCAACGGTGTCGCCCTCGGCTCGTACTCGGCGGATCCGCTCCGCCATCGCGGCAGAGACGGCCGTGTCGGGGCAGCGGACCGGGCTCGCGTCGACGTCCACAGCCGTCACGGTGGCGGCGTCGACCATGGCGTCCAAGTCGTGGAGGCTCTGGACCCAAGCGACGATCTCGATGGGCGCGAAGCTCGCGAGCACCGCACGCGCCACTTCGCCGGCTGCGACCCGAGCGACCGTTTCCCGGGCGCTCAGGCGGCCACCTCCCGGTTGCCGCGGCGTTCCGTAGCGTGCCTGGGTCGTGAAATCGGCGTGGCTGGGCCGGTAGAGGTGTCGGATCGGTTCGTAGTCGCCGGACCGGCCATCGGCGTTGCGAACGAGCAGGGCGATGGGCGTACCGAGCGTCCGCCCGTCGCTGAGGCCCGAGAGCACCTCGACGCGATCGGGTTCATCGCGTCGCGTGCCAAGGTCGGTCGCACCGGGACGACGACGGTCGAGGGCGCGCTGGAGGTCCGCGACGTCAACCCGCAGGTTCGGCGGGACGCCGTCTACGATGGCGCCGAGCCCACCCCCATGGCTTTCGCCGAAGGTCGTGACGCGCAGCGCCATGCCGAAGGTGTTCCCCACGGGGGACTCAGTCGATGTAGCCCTGGTCGAGCAGCGCCTTGGACTCGGCGTTCATCCAGCACACCCAAAGCGCGTAGGCGCCGTAGAAGATGCCGGGGCAGCTCGGCAGCGAGAGGACGGCGAGGATGGTCTGAAGCACGCGGCCCTTGGCGCGGGCGACACGGCCACCGGCCATGAAGAAGAGCACGGCGACGATGCCGATGGAGAACGTGAACACGCCGAACATGACGATGCTTGGGACCATGCTGCCGATGTCGGCGCCGCTGGCCACACCCATGCCCACCGTGGCGATGCCACCCAGGATCGTGAGCAGGGCGACGAGCAGGTTGAGGGCGCCGAGCACGTAGTTCACGAGTTTGAGATTGTTGAGGTGGTTCACAGTTTCTCCGCGGAAGAGCGCGCCCCACCTCCTCGCCCGTTGGAATGGCCTTGTCCAGTGTTGGCGGCCCGTCGGCACCGGCGTAGGGGGCGGGCGCCGGAGGAGACGTGAAAGACGCGCTCGTCGTGAGCCTCCTCTCTCTGGTGCCTCGAAATCACGGTGCACGCGCGATGGGTTGGCTCGCCCGAACCGGCGCTTCACGGGCGTTCACCCGGGCGTTCGTCGCGATTTATGGGGTGGACCTTGGCGAAGCCGAGGTTCCACCGGGCGGGTTTCGGAATCTCGAGTCGCTGTTCACGCGCACGTTGCGCGCCGGCGCGCGACCCTTGGCGACGGCGGACCTTGTTTCGCCGGTCGATGGACGGCTGGCGGCGTGGGGTAAAGCGGGGCCCAACGGCCTGCAGATCGCGCCAGGGAAGTTTGTCAACCTCGCCGAGCTGCATGGCGAGCCGGTTTCAGGAGCGTGGGACGCTGCGGTTCTGTACCTTTCGCCTCGGGATTATCACCGCGTACATTCGCCGATTGGGGCGACGGTGTCCCGATTTGTGTATCGGCCCGGAACGTTGTGGCCGGTCTTTCCAGCAGCGGTCAGCCGGATCGATGGGTTGTTCGCCGCAAACGAGCGCGTCGCACTACATTTGGACTCCACGGACGGCCCGATGGTGTGCACGCTTGTAGGCGCCTTCGGGGTCGGCCGGATCACTTGGCTGGGCGGCGGAGGATTGGAATCGAATGCAGGTGTGGGCCCAGCGGCGGGACGCGTCGACGTTGCCGTGGCCGCTGGCGGTGAGTTGGGCATCTTTCACCTCGGCAGCACCGTCGTTCTTGCGTGGCCGTCGGGACGCTACCGCCCCTTGGTGAACGTCGGCGAGCCGGTTCGAATGGGGTCGGCGCTCGGGGTGCGCGCGTGAACGCCCACGACGCGCTCGATTGGGGCGCCATACGCGCCGTCCTGTCGGCCGCTGCTCGCACAGCGATGGGCCGGGCCATCGTGGAGGCCCCACCGACGCCGCTGGGCGACGTCGCGACGATCGCCAGGGCCCACGACGAGATTGGCGAGGTGTTGGCGATTCGGGCCGCCGGGCGCGACGTCCCAACGGGTGGGGTGACCGACATCGCCGATGCCGTCCGCCGCTGCGCGCTCGGCGAGGTCGCCGAGGGCCAGGTGCTGTCGGAAATCGGGTCGAGCTTGGCCGCGATGCGGTCGCTGCGGCGTGCGCTGGATGTCGACCGCCGGACCGCGCCCGCCTTGGCCGACGTCGCGCAGGCGATCGTCCTCGACGGTACCGTCATCGACGATCTCATCGAGAGCGTGCTGCCCGACGGCAGTTTGTCGGAGTTGCGCTGGCCGGAACTCCGAGACCTGCGTGCGGCCGTCGCTATGCTTCATCAGTCCGTTCGGGACACGCTCGACCGGATGATCGCGGGTGACGAACTCGCGGACAAGTTGCAGGACCGATTCTGGACCTTGCGCGACGACCGCTACGTCCTGCCCATCCGGACCGACGTCCGGAGCTGGGACCTCGGCGTCGTCCACGGCACGTCGAACAGCGGGCGCACGGTGTTCGTCGAGCCGACGGCTGTGCTCGCGCTGCACAACCGTCTCAAGCTCGCGGAGGGCGAGTTGCGCGCCGCCGAGCGGCGGATCTGGGTGCAGTTGTCGCGCGAGGCCGGCACCCAGGACCCCGGGCTGCCGGCCGCCCTTGCGGCGGTGGCGCGCGTCGACGCGGCCGTCGCCCGCGCCGCGCTCGCCCAACGCTGGAAAGGCACGCGGCCGAAGGTCGGCGACGAAGGCGTCGTTTCCTTACATTCCGCGCGTCACCCCGTGTTGGCCTTGCGGGAGGTCGACGTCGTTCCCAACGACCTCTCGCTGTCCGCCACGTCGCCTTTCCTCGTCCTGAGCGGTGCAAATGCCGGCGGCAAGACGATTGCGCTCAAGACCATCGGCCTCTGTGCGTTGCTCGCGGCGGCGGGCCACTTCGTCCCGGCCGCCGACGGGTCCCGCGTCGACCGCTTTGATGTCGTCCTCGCGTCGATTGGCGACGCCCAGACGGTGGCTGGCGACCGGTCGAGCTTCTCTGGCCACGTGGCGTGGCTGGCCGACGCCTTGGCCGACGCGCGCCCGGGTGTCCTCGTGCTGCTGGACGAGTTGTGCACGGGGACGGATCCCGCCCAGGGCGCCGCACTTGGGCGTGCGGTCCTCGAGGCTTTCGCGACGGCCGGGTGCCGCGGTGTCGTCACGACCCACCACGCGCTGCTCAAGGCGTTGCCTTGGGTGGACGCCCGCTTTGTCGGTGCCGCCGTCCAACATCGCGACGGGCGGGCGACCTACCGAGTCGAGCGCGGGGCGGTGGGCGAAAGCCATGCCATGGGCGTCGCCCGGGCCCGTTTGCCTTCGGCTGTCGTCGACCGGGCCGAGGCCATCGTCGCGGAGGGAGACGGGGCCGACGCGTTCGCGGCGCTCGAGGCAGAGCGGGAGCGTGCGCGCGAGGCCGTGGAGGCCGCCGTGCGCGCGAGGGAGGAGGCCGAGGCGGAGCGAGCGGCGCTCGCGGCGGACCGGGCCCGACTGGCCGCCAAGCAGGCGCGGGCTGCGGAGGCCGAACGCGGGGAATTGGCGGAGCGGGTTGCGGCGGCGCGAGCGGCGATCGGCCAGGTCGTGGCGGCGCTGCAACGTGAGCCGACACAGGCGGGTGCACGTGCGGCTCGCGCGGCGGTCGATGCGCTCGCGGAGGTGGGCGCGGTGCCGTCCGAGGCTTGGCAATCGGGCGACCTGCCGGCGGTCGGGGCTCGCGTCCGAGATCTTCGTTTGGGCGCCGAAGGTGTCGTCGTCGGCCTGGGAGACGGCCTTGCGATGGTTCGCGTGGGGGCCGTCACCCGGGCCGCGCGTCCCGAGGAGCTGGAGGTCTTGCCGGAGCGCAAGACCAAGTCGGCCGCGAAACGGACGTTCGCCAAGCCGCGACCGGAGGTGGGAACGTTGGACGTGCGGGGAATGCGGGTGGAGGAAGGCCTCGCGCGAATCGACGACGCGATTGCCGAGCACGGCGCGGCGGCCGTCCTCACCGTCATCCACGGGCACGGGACGGGCGCCATGAAACTCGCGGTTCGCCGCCACCTCACCCAACACACGCGCGTGGCGGAGTGGGACGTCGTGTCGGCCGGCGACGACGGGGCCACGCGGCTGACGGTGCGCGGATGAGGCACCTGAGCGCGACCGAGGCGGCGTCCTACCTGGTCTCGGCGCTCGGAATGGGCCAGCCGCAGGGCGTCGGCAAGGACGGCCTGCTGGCGACCTTTCGGCGCCTGGGGGTCATCCAGCTCGATCCCCTGGAACCCATCGGGACGAACGTCGACCTTGTCGCCATGGCTCGGGTGGACGGCCTGCGGCGCGGCGAGGCGATGTCCACGTTGCTGGCCGGACACGCCTTCGACCACTGGGCCAAGGAGCGCTGCCTTTTGCCAGCGGCGTGGTTTCCGGCGTGGCGCGCCAACGTCCGCCACGCGCCGTGGTGGGGGTTGGAGGCGCGGGAGGGGCGCGTCCCGGCGGCGCTCGTCGACGCGGTGCTGGCCGAGATCGTCGAACGTGGACCTGTGTCGGTCCGGAGCCTGTCGGACCGCGGGCGCGTGGAACCCTTCTCGTACACGGCGTGGAAAGGAACCGGCCGCATGGCCACCATGGCCGTTGAGATTCTGTGGACGCGCTGCCAGGTCGTGACCGTCGGGCGGACCGGGCCCGATCGGGTCGTGGACGTCCCCGAGCGGGCCTTGCCGGGTGTCGCCAATCAGACCTTTGGAGGGGACTTCGCGACACATGCACTGACGGAAGCGACCCGCGCGGCGGCCCTCTTGGGCTGGCCTGCGGGTCAGGCGCGGTGGTCGTTGCTTCGAGGGTTCGGCGGGGGTCCGGCCGACCGGCTCGTCCAGGAGGGCGTGCTGGAGGCGGTCCGCGTGACGGGGACCGGCTCGCGGACCTGGTTGGCGCCCGCTGGTGAGTTGGATCGGACGCCGGAGCCGCCGGATGACTGTATGCGCATCGTGGGTCCGCTCGATCCGTTGATCTGGGACCGAAGGCTCGTCGAAGCCGTCTTTGGCTTCCATTACCGCTGGGAAGTCTACACCCCTGCCAAGAAGCGCCAGTTTGGCTGGTACGTCGTTCCGCTGTTGCATCGCGGCGCTTTCGTTGGCCGCTTCGAGGGCCGGGTGAAGGGCTCACGCATCGAGGTTCAGGGCCTGTGGCCGGAGCCCGGGCGCGAATTCGATCGGCGCGCGTTCGACGAGGCGTTGGCGCGCCACGAAGCGGCGGTGGCACCGTGATCGCCGCGGTCCTCATCGGCTGTGCGGCCCGCCTCGGCCACCCCGTCGTCGAGTTTGGCGCTGGCCCGGCCGTGTTGCCGCTGGTGACGACGAGCGCGGACCGGGAGCGCGCCTACGTGGGCGTCGACGTCCCCGGCCAAGGGACCTGGGTGTTCTTTTTCGACACCGGCTACGCGTGGTCGGCCTGTGACGACGGCCTCGCCCGCGCGTTGGCGCTCGACCCGCGTGGCCGCGTGCGGACCCGGGGGACGCTCGGCGCGGTCCGAGCGCCCGTGGCCGTTCTGCCGGATTTGTGGATCGGCGGGCATCGGGTGTCAGGCTTGCACTGCACGGTGCGAGACCTGGCGACGACGAGTTCGATCCGGGATCCCGAAGAGGTGCGGGTGGCCGGAGTGCTCGGCTCCGACGTCCTCGCGCGGTTTGGACTGGTTTGGCGCCCCGAGGGGGCCGTCGAATTGCACGCCCCAACCGAACCGCTGTCGCTCGACGGGCTTTCGACGTTCGACGTCCGTCGGGAACATCGTCCGGGTCGGCGTCCGCGCATTCCGCTCGACGTTGGCGACGAACGGGTGTGGGCGGTCATCGACACGGGGAGCAACGGAACGCTCGTGCGGAACCTTGACGTGCCTGGCAGCGAAGAGCGCGTGGCGTTGCGGGGTTCGGGAGCGGGGGACGCGGACGTTCGCGTCGTCATGCGGTGGGACGTCGACGTACAGTTGGGCGGCCGTCCGTTGGGGCTGGCGTCGCTACGGAGCACGTCTGGGCCGGCGCTGGTCGGCCTGGACCTGTTGGGCGATCGTCCCGTCGTGCTCGACCTCGCGCGCGGCATCGGCGGCGTTGGCGACGTGGCGCCGGACGCCGGGCGACCCCTCTGGTCCGAGATGGACGAACCCGTGCTTCGGTTCGACGCCCCGTCGCGCAACGGCGTGCGATAGGCGGGCCCATGCGCTTGCACTTCGGCCTCCGGCGCCGCCTTCGACGCCGCGCAGAAGGCGTCCTCCGATTTCTCCACGTGCTCGAGGCGCCCGCGGCCGCCCATGGCGCGCCCGCGCCGGCTGCTGAAAGCACGCTGCGCGCGCGAGTGGAGGTCGTTCTCGATGACCTCATCCGGCCCGGCCTGCACGCCGACGGCGGCGACATCGAGCTCGTCGACGTAGTCGGCAACGACATCACCATCCGCCTAGTGGGGGCCTGTCGGTCGTGCCCGTCGAGCGCGGCCACGCTCAGCGGCGGCATCGATCGACTGTTGCGTGACGAGCTGCCGGAAATTGGCGCCATCCACCTCGCCGAAGGGGCGCCCTGAGTGGACGTCTCCACGCTGGCGGACCTGCCGCCGGAGGGCCTCAGGGCACTGTTGCCGGGGTTTCTTGGGGCCCAGGTGGGAGACGCAGCGGCCGCGGACCGGGCGTATGCGGTCGTGAAGGGAGAGGTTGCGACTTGGGGCGACGACGTTTGCCGTAGCGTCGCGCGGCGCCTGGCTGAGGTGGCGACCCAGGTCCAGGTCTGGGAGGCGGTGCCCGACGCGCGGCGCCTGGCGCGCACCTTCATCGGCGATCTTGCTCCCGGTCGGGTGGAAGGCCTCCAGCACCTCATCGCGGCGGCGGAGGCGGGACCGGTCACGATTGTCTGCAATCACGTTTCCTACGTGGACACCACGGTCACGGACTTGCTGTTGGCGCGTATGGGCCACGATGCGCTCGCCGACCGGCTCGTCGCGGCTGCCGGGCCCAAGGTGTACACGGACGCCTTCCGTCGGGTGGCGGCGATCTGCCTGCATACGATTCCCGTCCCCCAGTCGGGCTCGGTGGGGCACGCCGAGCATGTGTCGGCGCGCGAGCTGGCGGCGTGGGCGCTCAGGGCTCTGGATGTCGCCAGCGAGGCCGTGGGTGAGGGCCGGATCGTCGTCGTCTATGCGGAGGGGTCGCGCACTCGCTCGGGGCGCCTGGGGTCGTTTCTCAAGGGCGTGCACCGTTGGCTGGGGCTGCGGCCGGGCACGCACGTCGTTCCGGCGGGCCTGACCGGCACGGACCGGCTGATGCCTTTGGGTCGGGAGCGGCTGTTTCCTGCCGACGTTGGGCTGACGTTTGGAGCGCCCATCGCGGTGGATCCTGTCGGAACCCGTGAGGCGTTGGCGCTCGCGTGGCACGGCGTCGCGGCGTTGCTGCCGGCTGTGCTGGCGCCGGATGCGGACACGAAGCCCATCGTCGGGTGAGGACCGTGCGGACCCGCGAATCGGCGTTGTGCACGCCGCCACCAGCGGGCTAGCCGTTCCTGGGGGGTTGGATGTCCGAGGCGCGCTGCTGCGCGGAAATGGACACCCGGTGGACGCACCAGGTGGTCGAGGGCAGTCTCGCGGACGTATTCTACTGCGGAGCGTGTGGTCACGTTCATCGCGCTGAACGGTACGCGTTGGCGTTGCGCTTCCCGAAGGCGGGACGGTGCGTGAACTGCGGCGGCGATCGGCGCGAGCTGCCGGGCTTCTCGGCGGACCGGCCGGACGCCGGCGACTTCGTCCGCTGCACCCAGTGCGGCAAGTCGGCCACCGAAGACCGCGAGATGCACGACCGGCTCGCGGCGCTGCATCCGTCGCGCGACTTCCTTCGCGCCTCGCGCGCCTTGGCGAAGTCGCAACGCAACGTGCTCGCCGTCAAGCTTGCCACGGCCGAGGTGAGTTGGGGCGCGGATCCCGTCAGCGGAATGATCGCGCGCCTCGAGTTGCTCGACGCGATCGACGAGACGGAACGTGCGGTGGACGAAGCCTACGAGTGGGCGGACCTGCCGGGCGCGCCGGTCGATGTCTGGGGCATCGTCGCCCAGCTCGAGGCGAGCGCCGGCAACGTCGACGGGGCCATCAAAGCGCTGGAGCGCGGCCTTTCGATCGACTCCGACCGCGCGGGATGGTGGACGGAGTACGCCGAGCTGCTGTCGCACACCGACGACCGACCGTCGGCGCTGCGTGCGGCGTCGCGCGGCTTGATCAGCCCGGCGACCGAATCCCGCTGCATCGCCGTCATCGTCGAGATTTCGGAGCGCTACTGGGCGGCCGGCATGTTCGCGGAAGCGCTCGCGGCCTGTTCGATCGCCGGTTCCTTGCAGGAACGGTATGCGGAACTGGCCTTTCTGAGGGCCCGAATGGCCGTCAATCAACAGGATTCCGGGTACGTCTTGCGTTGGCTGAAAGCGACGATCGACGCGAATCCGTCGCACCCCGAAGCGAATGCGATGCTGGCCCAGTACGACCGGCCGGAAAAGAAGGGTTGGTTCACCTGGTAGGGTGGCCCTTGGCACCGGGCGGCCATGGCGGGAAGTGGTTCGTCCGCGCCGCTTGATCGTGCATCATAGCGACATGGATGGGGTTGTTCCACGGCTTGTCGCGCGCGCTCCGGCGGGAGGGGCCACACCAGCCAGCTCTCGCGCGCGGCCACCGCCACCGATCTACCGGTGATTGACTACGGGCCGGACCTGGGCGGAGCGTTGGTGAAGGGAATCAACGCCCAAAGGTAGCCTCGTCGCGCGCGACGCGAGCGTACTGCTCGACGTCGTTGCGCAGTATCAGGAGCGATGAAGTCGGTCATCGTCGCCGCGCCAAAGTCTGTTCGTACGGAGTTTCTCTCGCGGCTACACCCTGTGCTCCCCGTCGCGCTCTCGTCTGGAGGATCGATCATCGTTGTGGAGACGGGTGGCTCGCGGGTGTACGTCGCCGAGGCTCCTTGGGGCGCCTCGGCGTCATGATTTCCGAACGGCTGACCGTGGCCGATTCAGGGGAGAAATTCGCTTGCTTGGGCTTTTTCTCACGGGTTGTGCAGCGGGGATGAGCGCGGTGAGCGCTGCGGTCCTCGAGACGGACGATACGGAAGTGTTGGGCGAGCCGGGCGTGTTGACGAGCGGAGACGCCGACAGTGTGTGGCCTGACTTGCTTCGCGTGGTCGACGACCTGGACGGAGATGGGTTGGCGGACCTGATTGGGACGAGTGGCGGTACGGAGACGGTGCTGTTCTCCGGTCCAGCCTCACTTCCCATGGTCGAGTCAGATGGGCGCCCCGTTGCCGAAGGCGCTGGGCTATATACCGACTCTGATACTCGTGCTTCGGACATCGATGCCGATGGGCTTGTCGACGTCTGGCTGAATCTACCGGCGATCGGCTGGCCCGTTGAATTCAATCCCGCCTTCGTCGCGGTGGCAGGTCCAGTGGGTCAGCCGGAGTGGAAGGAGCTTTCTCGGTTCGAGCCTTCGTTGGGTGTCTGGGTGTTTGGTGAGCGCACGACGGACAGCGACATCGACGGTGACGGCATCGTGGACGTGATGATCGGCTGGAGCGAAGGCGACGATCTCGGTGAGCAGGTAGCCGTTTGGACCGCGCCGTACGCCGGGTCGCTCGACCCCACCCAGGCCGTGCTGACGATCACGGACCCGGACTCGATTCCGCGCGGGGAGTACACGGACGCGGATGCCGCTGCGGTTGGTGCGGAATTCGGGAAGTATTAGACGGTTCTGGACCACGACGCCGACGGGGTCCAAGACCTGGTCCTCGGGGTGAGCGACACCCCGCATCTGGTGGTGGTGTCGGGCGATCGGACGGGGGTCGTCACGACGGCGGATGCGGACCTCAAGTTGGCGGACGCAGCAGGCTTGGAACTCAACCTCGACGTAGCCTCGCTTGGCGACGTGGACGGAGATGGATTCGACGAACTGAGCGTACAGATAGCGGGAAAGGAGGGCCATGACGCAGTCTTCTTCGGCCCGCTGGTCGAGAACCTGCTCGATACGCGGCACGTCCAATTGGTCACATCGGATTCCGAGTTGGCAGATTCCGCTGTGGCGGACGCCGATTCGGACGAAGGGGTCTTTCTCATCAGTTTCGTCGATCGCCTGCGGGCCAGTGACCTGGACACGTGTGAGGGTGCCGGCCACGAGGCCGGGCTGGTGGAGTTGATCGATGGGGGCACGATCGACATCGCGGACAAGCGGCTGCTGACATTCCATTCGGAGTGTGGGGACAACGCGGGGGACTGGAAGTTCCGGATGGGCCTGCGGGATCTTGACGGTGTGGGCGGCCCCGACCTGTACGTGCCCGGGTACGCCTTCCTCGACGTGACGTGGCAGGCCGCAATGGTGTGGCCGTGACGGGCGCCGTATGGTGGAGTGTAGGTGCGTTCGGCTGGACGGTCGACCCCGGACCCGCAGGCGGCCCCATTGCCGATCGGTTGGTCCCGGCGGCTTCGCCTGGCGCCTTCCCATCGGTGTAGATCGCGGCAGAGTCCGTGGGCAACCTGGTGTGGGTCGTTTGGGAGGCAATCGACGTCGAAGACGACCGCACGCAGATCCGCGGCCGCCGCCGCTTCGGTGGCGTCTGGGCGGCGACCTCGAGTGGGCTCGACGATGAGGACCTTGACACGACCGACAACCTGGACGATGTCGAGCCTCCGACTTTGCAGCCGTCGCTCACGTGGTCGGACCACGACTACCGCTTGTCCTATGTGCGGCGTACGCGTACGGGTTGTGCGATGGGTTGCGGATTGATCCCGTATCAGGTGGGCTATACCGGGACCTTCGCACCGGTGTTTGCCGGCGTCGTCCACGGGTTTCCGCTCAATATTTGCCAGCGGGTAGGCCTCACCCAGCTGTTGGACGAAGAGGCTGACGACGTCCGTTGGGTGCCCACCTGGACGCGCCAGCAGTTGGTGTCGACCTGCCTGCCTCCCGTTCCCAAGGATCTGTGGGAGGCTCATGACGACCTGGGGGCGAACTGGGTCGACGATGAGCCACCGTACGCGCCCGGCACGCTGTTCGATTTGGCGAACGACCCGACTGGCGTGGCGGCTGCCGAACACCACTTGGACGCGGCCGTGGGTGGGAACGACCGGTCGATCGCGCTGGTCTACGACGACTGGCACGTAGTTCCCCATGTGGTGGCATTTGCTGGCTTCGAGCGAAATCCTGCTGGTCCTCCGGAGTATGTCCCTGCGGGAATCAAGCCGATTTCGAATGGCGATCCCGTATGTCCAGGGGAATGCGAGGCGACGCACGGGACGCTCGATCGCTTGTTTGCGCCCGAGGCCGTCGTGACGGCCTGGGTCGAGGACCGGGACGGAGGCGAGACCGTTATTCTGCACCGGCGTTGTGTGGGCCTGACGCCGGACTGTGCGGACGGAACCGCGTCGTGGACGCCCAACATCGGTGCGCCAGCCGAGGTCGTGATCGACGACGGCAACCCAGTGGACCATCCGACGATCGTGGTGGTGCCCTCGAAGGATGCCAGCGGGACCATATTTCCGAGCATTTACGTGATCTACGAGACGGTCGTCGATGGCCAGAAGCTCGTCGCGTCGAGCAAGCGGACCTGCATCGGCGCGCCCACGGACAGCTTGACCTTCGCGCAGACTGTGATCGATCCACCCCTGCTTGGGGAGTCGCAAGCTCTCTCCGCGACGGGAACGGGTAGCGTGGATGTGGCGGACGCGGCGGGCGTGATTCACGTCGTGTGGACTGAGCGGTATTTGTCGGGCGGACTGAAACGAGATCGGATCCAGAACGCGTCTGAGCCCTTTCCAAGCTGCTGAGTCACCCCGGCCGAGCCCGTCAGGGCGCGAGGGTGAACGTCCCCACGGCTTGCACGGGTCCTTCGAGGACCGAATTCAGCTCACGGTCCACGTCGATGATCAAGCGTCCGCCTGCCATCTCCGCCGTGATTTGGCCCGGTGCGAGCCGCGACGTGGCCACGGCCGCCGCTGCCACCGCCGTGGCGGAACTCCCCGACGCCGCGGTCGCCCCGGCTCCGCGCTCCCAAATGTGCAGATGGACGCTGGAATCACCGGTGACCCGCGCAAATTGCACGTTCGTGCGGTTCGGAAACCGCGGGTCTCGCTCGTAGCGTGCCCCGAGCGTCCTCCAGTCCGTCGCGTCGTCCCAGGCCCAGACCACGAGATGGGGATTTCCGAGGTCGACTTCGCTGACGTCGCCCAACGGGTCGTCGAGACGTCGGGGCCGGACGACGGCACGGCCCATGGCCACGCGACCGCCGTCGGCCGTGCGCTCGAAACGTCGCGATCCCCCGCCCGGGTCGAGGTCGAAGGCCGCCCCCGCGCCGCGGTCGGCCAGCCAGACGCCGAAGATGCGCAGCCCATTGCCGGACGTTTCGGCGACGGACCCGTCGGGATTCCAGATGCGTACGCCGTAGGCGCCGCCCCGGACGCCAAGAGGCTCCAAGATGCCGTCGGCGCCCGCCCCCCGGTGCCGGTCGCACCAGGCACGCGCAAGCGAGGGTGTCACCGTCGGCCCCGATTCGAGCACGAGATAGTCGTTGCCCAACCCGTGCGCTTTCCACAGGCGAATCACGTGCGCAGGACCTTGCGAACGAGCCGGTGCGAAAGGCCCTCCCCGGGCAAATAGGCGAGCCGCAGCGCGCCGGGCCGCAGGCGGACCGTGACCGACTCGGAAAGCGGCAACGGGATGCCGTCGACGACCGCACGTACCGGGCGGCGGCCGACATTGCGCACGGCGATCGTCACCACGGAATTCCCGCCAAGGACGAACGGCCGCAGTCGCGGAAGGTGGGGACAAATCGGGGTGACGACCATCGCCACGACATCAGGGTGGAGCGGTGGACCGCCCGCCGAGAGGCTGTACGCCGTACTGCCTTGGGGCGTGCTCACGATGAGGCCGTCGGCGGCCAGCGGGTCGAGCACCGTTTCGCCGTCGACGGTGAGTGCGAGGTGGGCCGTCGCGTGGCTTGCGCGCTCGAAAACCACGTCGTTGACGGCGGTCGCGACGGCGCCATCCGCCGTCGCCTCGAGCACCGGCAATTCTCGGATGGTTGGGACGCAGGTCGTCAGACGCTCCGCGAGCACATCCGGATCGGCGCCCGGGTCGTTGAGCAGAAAGCCAAGGCGGCCGGCGTGCAGGCCAAGATACGTCTCTCCCAACCCGCGTTCCCGGATCGTGCGGAGCAAGAAGCCGTCGCCACCGATGACGACGACGGTCGCGCCGAGCGAAACGCCCCGGGTCGTGAGCGCCTCGGCCAGGTCCATGGCCTTGCGATTCGCGGCGTCGGCGACGATCATTTCGTCCACCTCCAGGTCGCCCAGGCGACGCGGCCCGGCGCGAGGGCGTCGTCGTCGGCTCCCGGTGTTCGATAGCTCAGGACGTGCAGCGCTGTCGTGGTCGGCGCCGCCCACACCTCGACGAGCTGGCCTTCGCCGCCGTCGGGAAGGGCGATGAGGAACCGCGCACAGGCGCGGCCGTCGACGTACTCCGTGCTGCGGTCAAGCAAGACGCCGCCGGCGCCGTCGAGCAAGGCAGCCTCGAAGGTCGGCGCAAAGGGGTCGGTGGCTTCGAGGGCGTCGTAGCGGAGCAGTCCGCCAGCAACCTCCGCCGCCGGAGCGGGAAGCGCCGGGGACCAAATCGTGAACGCAGGGACGGGGGAGACCGACGACCACCCGGCGACGTCGACAGGGACCGGGCCGCCGCGCACCATCGTCGCGGATTCCAGCGATTCGCCGCGCCAGACGAGCGTGGTGACGACGTGGCCCGACGCGTCCTGGTGGTGGTCGATGAGCGTGCCGTCGGGCCCGGGCAGACGGCGGCGAACGGCGACGCCGTCGGGCGCAATCCATGCCTTTTCGCCTCCGCGGCGGTTGGTGGTTCGGATGCGCTCGCCCACGCGCGCAAAGGGCGTCTCGGGCCCCGCAAGAGCGACGATGGCCCACCAGGCGATCACAGGGGCCCCAAGTGTACGGCGACGCCAAGCTCGGCCGCGAATGCCCACGGCGATGTGTCGGACGGCGTTGGCGAGGTGCCGAGGCCCTGGCCCACGTCGTAGGTCCGGACGCGGTGGGGACCCAACGTGAGGTCGCTGCGGAACTGGGCGAAAACGCTGACGTCGTCCGCAGCACGGCCCTCGATGCCGAGCGCGGTGCCAGCGAGCCATGCGGTGGGGGCTTCGAGACGGACGAGGTCGGCCACGCCAGGGTCGAGCGCTCGGCCCGTCCAGTGGGCGCCACGTAGAACGACGCGCGGATGAACCGCGTGGCTGACGAGCGGGACGATGACGGCCGTCCCCCCGACCGCCGTCGAGGACATCGCCGCGGAGGTCGTGCTTCCAGGCAGGTCGGGTGTCCCTTCGACGTCTTCATCGAGGGTCACGTCGATACGGCCCGCGAAGCCGTCGAGCCGCAAACCAAGCTCCAACCAAGGGGTCAGGCCATAGCCGGCGCCGACGGACCAGCCGACGGCAGGCGCGGCGATGACCTCCTGGATTTCGACGACGTGGAGCGCGGCCAGCGTGCTGTCGTCGCGCAGGACCTCGCCGTCGAATCGTTCGTGCCACGGTCCGACGCCGGGTGCGGCCGACGCGACGACGGCGATCCGCCCCTTGCGCCCGTCTGCGCGCCGTTGCCAACTGTCGAGGGGCAAACCGCTGTTCCGCCACCGCCGCCACACGCTTCGGGACAAGTCCACGGTTGCCCAGGGCTGGGCGCCAGCGCGATCCATGGCGGCCACGTCCGAGGACCGGAGTCGCGTGACCGAGAGGTCGCCCGCTGTGGGCCGCTCGACGGCGCCGAGATTCGCGAGATCGGCGAGCGAACTCCGGATCGCCGAATCCCGTGCCGCTTCCCGCTCCGCACGGATCGCCGGGTCCTCGATGTCTCTGAGGTCGGAGAGCGCGTAGTCCCCGCGGAGGATGCGGTCGAAGGCGTCGGCGACCTGGTTGAAGACGTCCCCGCCGAGGTCGACCGGCATTTCGTAGGCGAGCACTTCGCGCGCGTTTTCGACGTCGACGAAGGTCCCCTCGAAGACGAAGCCATCGCCGTCGCGAAGGACGATCCCGCCGGCGACCCATTGTGCGGAGCCACGTTGGCCGAGCACGAGCGCACAACCCGCGTACTGACCCGGCGGACAGGCGTGCGCGTAGGTCGTGGCATCGTAGCCGCGGTCGTCGAAGTCGGGGACGTCCGACAGCGGCACGAAGGCGTTGCGCGCCTCGATGGCGGCCGTCAGACGGGCCGTGAGGGCCACGGCGGCCGCGACCAACGCGGGGTCGTCGGTCGACGATGGCTGAACGGGCGCGACCATGACGGTGTCGAAGTTCAGGACCACCGGAGGAGGCGGTTCGGACGCCATGGCGGCCACTCCGAACCAACTGAGCGTCACGCGGTCACGCGTCGGCGTTTGGGGGCCCGCGAGGGGGTGGCCACGGGTGTCGCGGCCGTCAGAATCGCGATGCACTCGACGTGGGCGGTGTGGGGGAACATGTCGAAACGGTCGAGCGGCTGAATCTTGAAGCCGGCGTCGACGAAGGCGGCGAGATCGCGCGCCATCGCGCTCGGATTGGACGAGACGTAGGCGATGCGCCGCGGTTGCAGCGCGACGACCCCGGCGACGACCTCGGGCTCAAGGCCCCTACGCGCGGGGTTCAAGAGGACGGTCGGCCGGAACGTTGCGAACCTGGCGGCGAGGGCGGGCAGGGCCACCTCGACCCGCTCGTGGATGAACTCGACGGTCAGGCCTGCGAGGCGCGCCGATTCTCGTGCTCGCAGGACTGCGGATTCGAGGTCCTCCACTCCCAACGCGAAACCGGCGTCGCGGGCGAGCGGCAGGGTCAGGCTGCCGACCCCGCTGAACAAGTCCAGGACGGTGTCGTCGGCGCCGAGCGCCAGTCGCGCACGCAGACGGCGGACGAGGACTTCGGCGGTCCCGGGGTTCGTTTGGAAGAAGTCGGCGGGGCCGATGCGGCAGGGCGTGCCGTCCACCTGTTCCTCGATCGTGTCTTGGCCGACGAGGGGGCGGACGCCGACGGCGCCGCGCGCGTCCGTCAGAAACGTCTCGTGCCCCGGGTCGTCATTGATGTGCAGCCAGACGCCGACGATGCGATCGATGCCGGCGGCCAAGGCCTCGGCGAGCGCGCTCAGCTCCGGGCTACGGCGCGTGGTGACGAGGGTGACGAGGACTTCGCCCGTCGCCCGGCTGACGCGGAGGACCGCAGCGCGCAGCACGCCGCGCCCCGACGGATGGTCCCACGCGGCGGACTCGACCTCGCGTGCAACGTGGGCAAGGCGGGCCATCGTGCGCCGCAGGATGGGGGCGACGACCAGGCAGTCGGGGATGGGCACGACTTCGCGGGTGTTGCGGCCCCAGGCGCCCATCTTGAGGCGGCCGTCGGCCGTCGTCGAAAATCCCACTTTGACGACGTGGCGAAAGTCGCGGTCGCCGTCGGGGCCTGTGAACCACTCGCCGGGTTCGACGCGGACGCCGTGTTCGCGCATCGCATCGCCGATCAGCTGGTCGCGCGCTTGTTTCTGCGCCTCGGGGCTCACGTGCATCAGCGCGCAGCCGCCGCAGCGATCGTAGCGATCGCAGGCGATGGGTACCCGGTCGGGACTCGGCGAGCGCGCGCGGACGTGGTGGGTCACGATGACCTGCCGCCCGTCGTGATCGACGCCCACCTGGGCCATCTCGCCCGGGATTCCGCCCCAGACGACGACGGTTCGGCCGTCCGGTAGCTTTGCGGCGGCCTCGCCACGGGGCGTCCAGGCCGTCGGTCGGACGGTGGGCAACGGTTGCATGGGGCCGTCGCTATCGCGCCCCCTGGTCACGCGGGGCGCCCTGTGGTAGCGTCATCTGCCAGCCCCCGTTCTCCCCTCTCCTCCCTCTGCCCCCCGAGGCCCCCATGTCCGCTCCAGCGCTCGCCCCGAGCGACGGGATCGCGTTTGACGCCGTCGCCCGTTCCTCTCGCTCCGAACACCCGCTCCCGTTGGGCGGAGTGCCCCGCGCGCTGCGCGAGGCCGCGGAATTGCAGGGGATCGACCCCGTTGCCGAGCTGTTCAACGAGGCGCTCTCCTACGCGAACGACGGCCATCTGAGGCTCGCCCGCGAACGATTGGGCATGCTGGTCTGCCTCGCTCCCGACGATGCCCAGGCGCGGCTGCTGCTCGCTCGCGTGCACGTCGCTGCAGGGCGTTGGCGGGATGCGACCACCGCGCTGGAAGAGGCCGTCGCCGCCGGCGTCACGGTCCCCGCAACGCTGCGGCGCGCGGTGGAGGACGCCACGCGTGGCGAAGAGGCGGGTGCCGACGAGGACCGCGCCGCCATGCGGGCCCGCGAGCTTGGCGAGCTCAAATCGTTGCGCCAAGAGGCACGCCGGCTGCGCGCCGAAAATGCCCAGCTCGACGGCCGCTCCTTGGAGCTGGAGCGCGAGGCTCGCCGTTGGGTGTGGGCCACGGCCGCCGTGGCCGGCGCGGCCAGCGTATTCCTTGCCGTCAACCTGCTTTTGGGCGTCTCGGATTCGCCGACGGAGGTCGCATCTGTGACCCCGAGCGCCCCATCGGCCCCGGCCGCTGCGGCCGTGGTCGAGGCGCCGGCGCCGGTCCCAGCCGCACCGGTGGCCGCCCCGCCGGCGGCTCCAACCGCCGCCGACCTCGCTCAGGCCGCGGCTTCGGCCCTGGCCGCTTCGTCGACCCTCGCTGGGAGCGAGCTCGAAGTCGAAGTGGACGGCACTCGGGCCAAGCTCATGGGCAGTGTCCTGACGACGGCCCAGCGCTCGACGGCCCGGACCCTCGTGGGCCAGGTGGACGGCGTCACCGAGGTCGACAGCGCCGGCGTCTCGCTCTTGGCCCGTAAGAAGGGCGCGACCCACACGGTCGCGTCGGGCGAGAACCTCGGCAAGATCGCGCAGCTCTACTACGGCGAATCGTCGCTCACGGCGCCGATCCTCACGGCGAACCGGGCCACCTTGCCGTCGGCGTCGAAAATGCAAATCGGCCAGGTGCTCAAGATTCCCGCCGTCGACTGACGGCGCGAAGCGTCCGCCAGGTTCGGATGAGCGGGCCTGTGCAACAGCCTGCTAGAATCTGAGCCCGGTCGACAGGTAGCCGCCGGGGACGACGGTCAACAGGTAGAGTCCACCGCCGACCGAGAAGGCAACGCGGTCCGCGATGGGCGCGTCGAGCCGCAAGTCGAGCTGGTTGTAGAAGGCAGGAATCGGGATCACCTCGAGGATGTCGCCGCTGACGGTGTCTTCGACGAGGACGGCAACGTCGGTCGTGTTGAACGGGACCTGGACATCCATGGTGAAGGTGACGGCGAAGGCGCCCGTCTCCTGGTAGCCGTGGGCGGCCTGGGCGGAGAAGCTGCCGCCGGCGAATGGCATCTGCCAAGGCAGGAAGCCACCGATATCGCCCGTGCCGACGTCGCCGCCGAGCCGGAAGCCAAGGTGGAACCCGTCGTGTTGAGCGCCGCGGGTCCGAAGCCAAAGGCCGGGGCCGATCGAGCCGTATGACAGCGACCCTTGGGCGCGGGCGTCGAAAGCCAGGATCGGGGCGCCGGGGACGGGGACGAGTTGCGTGACGGCGAGCGCAGGCATCGTGCTCACCTCCACGCTCGTGGTGGGCTGGACGGCCACCGAGCCCGCCACCACCGGGGTGAAGTGGGCGGCGGGCGGAACGGCGGGAATGCAGCCCGCGAGAAAGAACAGCGCGTGGGTGGTCACGGCCTCGCCATAGGGCATCCCCTACCCGGTCGCAAGGGCCCGTTCCTCGGCGGTGGCGTCGACCCGGCATAGCCGGCGTTTGCGGACGAGAGTTGCCCTTCCGCGTGCAAAGGGTATGCAGCCCGACCCGGGGGGCGTGTGGACGACGTCGTCGAGTTCGTCCGAGTCAGCAAGACGTTTGCGGCCTACCGGGCCGTCGACAACATCTCTTTCGAGGTTCGGAGGGGGGAGTTCTTCTCGATCCTCGGGCCGTCGGGATGCGGCAAGACCACGACGTTGCGCCTGCTTGCGGGCTTCGAGCAGCCCGACGCGGACGGCGGCGAGGTGAGGCTGCTCGGCGAACGCGTCAACGAGCGACGGCCCTACGAGCGCCAGATCGCGATGGTCTTTCAGTCCTATGCGCTGTTTCCTCACCTCAGCGTGGAGCGCAACGTCGCATTCGGCCTCGAGATGCGCGCTGTGTCGGCTTCGGACGTCCCCAAACGTGTCGCGGCGGCCCTCGAACTCGTCCGCCTCGATCCCGGCGTGTTCGGGCGACGGATGCCGGCGCAGTTGTCGGGTGGCCAACGGCAACGGGTCGCGCTTGCGCGCGCGCTCGTGCTGGAGCCCGCCTTGTTGCTTCTCGACGAGCCGCTCGGCGCCATCGATCTCAAGCTGCGCAAGGAGATGCAGTTCGAGCTCAAGCAGCTCAATCGTCAGCTTGGAACGACGTTCGTCTACGTCACCCACGATCAAGAAGAAGCCCTGACGATGTCCGACCGCATCGCGGTGATGAGCAACTCTCGCATCGCCCAACTGGGGTCGCCTGCAGAGATCTACGAAAATCCCCGGACGCCCTTCGTCGCCCGCTTCATCGGCGAGTCCAATTTCCTCGAAGGGACGGCCGTAGAGCCAGACGGCGAGGGTTGGCTCGTCGTCGACGACGGTGGGCACCGCTGGCACCTGCCGGCTGGGCCGGGGGTCGCGGGTGGGCGGCGGGTTTCTGTGGCCGTGCGGCCCGAATGGCTGGATTTGTTCCGTCCTGGGGAGACCCCAGCGGGGGAGAACGTGCTGCCTGGCATCGTTCGCGACGTCGTCTACCTAGGCGAGACCCTCCACGTCGTCGTACGCGTCGCGCCGGAGCGCGATCTGACGGTGGCGCTGCGCAACGAGGGCCAGCTGGCGCGTCCGTTGCCCTGGGCGCGGGGCGACGCGGTTCATCTCGGTTGGCTTCCCGGCGACAGCCAGGTGTTGGAGGCCGATTGAACCGGTCCCCACGGCGCGCCGTCCTCGCTTGGTTTGCGGCGCGCCCGGGTTGGCGCGCGTTCGGCCTCGCTGGTCCTGCGGTCGTGTGGCTGCTGGCGTTCTTCCTCATTCCGCTTGGCCTGATGTTGGGTACGAGCGTGATGCCGCGCGGCGTGTATGGCGGGGTCGAATGGGGTTTCACGTTCGAACACTACGGCCGCTTCGCGGATCGGATGTACTTGTCCATTCTGTGGCGGACGGCCCAGGACGCCGGCATCACCACCTTGATCTGCTTGCTGATGGGCTACCCGGTCGCCTACGTGATCGCGCGTTCCGGGCCCTGGAAGAATTTTCTGCTCTTCCTCGTTGTCTTGCCGTTCTGGACCAGCTTTCTCGTGCGCACCTTCGCGATGATCTTCCTGCTTCGCGACACCGGGCTGATCAACGCGATGCTCTTGAGATTCGGCCTCATCGCCGAGCCGATTCAGATGCTCTACACGCCCTGGGCCGTGCTCGTCGGCCTCGTCTACGGCTTCCTGCCCTTCATGGTCTTGCCGATCTACGCCAGCCTCGAAAAGATGGACTGGACGCTGTTGGAAGCCGCTGAGGTGCTAGGCGCGCGCCCTGCGGCGCGCTTCCTCCGGATCACCTTGCCGCTCTCCCTTCCCGGTGTGGCGGCCGGCTGTTGCCTCGTCTTCATCCCGAGCCTCGGTAGCTTTCTCACCTCGGACCTGTTGGGCGGCGCGAAGCAGATCCTGATCGGAAACCTCGTCCAGAACCAGTTCACGTCGGCCCGAAATTGGCCCTTCGGCTCGGCGGCCTCGTTCGTGCTCATGGCGGTCGTGTTGGTCGGCGTGATGGTGTGGCAACGCATCCGCGACGCCGATGAGCGTGCGATATGAACCGCCTCCCGAGCTGGCTGATCGTGTGGTGCGCGGGCGTCTACGCATTTCTCCACATCCCGATTCTCGTCCTCGTGTTGTTCTCCTTCAACGACAGCAAGTTCTCCGTCGCCTGGGAGGGCTTCACGTTGAAGTGGTACGCGCGGCTCTGGGAGCGCCAGGACATCGTGGACGGGCTCGTGGCCAGCCTGTGGGTGGCGACGACGAGCACGTTGATCGCGACTGTGCTCGGCACGTTGCTTGCGTTGGCGTTGGCGCGCGGGGCCTTTCCGGGCCGGCGTTGGCTCGAGATGTTGCTCTACGTGCCCGTCGTCACGCCGGAAATCGTCGTCGGGATTTCGCTGCTCGTGTTGTTCGTCGCCATGGGCTTGCCGCTGGGATTGACGACGGTCGTCATCGCCCATGTCGCCTTCAATCTCACCTACGTGGTCGTCGTCGTACTTGCGCGGCTTGCTGGGATGGACCGCAGCCTCGAAGAGGCGGCCATGGTGCTTGGCGCCGACGAGGTCACGACGTTCTGGCGCATCACGGTCCCGCAGCTCTTTCCGGGCATTCTGTCCGGCGCGATGCTCGCGTTCACGATGTCGTTCGACGACTACGTGATCACGAGCTTCGTCACGGGGCCGGGATCGGGCACTTTGCCCGTCGTCGTCTACACCATGGTTCGGAAGAACATCGAACCGTCGATCAACGCCATCAGCACGCTCGTGCTCGTGGGGACGGTCATCTTGGTCACCCTGGCCGACCGTTGGGGTCGCAATCGCCCGCTTGCGGGCCCATAGGAGACGTCATGAAGAAGCGGGACGAGGCAATGGCCCTTTGGGCCGATTTTACGGACGGGCGGGTCGATCGGCGCGCCTTCGTCCTGCAAGCGTTGGGCTTGGGCGTCTCGGCGTCGACGCTTGGGGCCGTGCTCCAGGCGTGTGGCGGCGGCGCGTCGGCCCCTGAGGGCTCCGTGGCCGGTCCCGCTTCTGCGGTCGAGCCGCCGATCGCTGGCGAGCTCCGGATCTACAACTGGTCGGACTACATCGCCGAGGACACCGTCCCCGCCTTCGAAAAGGAGACGGGCGTCAAGGTCATCTACGACATGTACGAGTCGAACGAAGAGCTGCTTGCGAAGCTTCAAATCGGGGGCGGCGGCTACGATCTCGTGGTTCCGACCGGCTACATCGTCGAGGTCCTCGCCGCCCAGAGTCTGCTCGCGCCGTTGAACAAGGCGTGGTTGAAGAACTTCGGCAACGTCGCGGCCTCGTTCCAGAACCCGGCCTTCGACACTGGCAACAAGTTCTCGATTCCTTGGCAGTGGGGAACGACGGGCATCGCCTGGCGGACGGACAAACTCGCGGCGGCGCCGGATTCGTGGGCCGTGTTCCACGACGCGCAGTTCAAGGGCAAGATGACGCAGATGGACGACTCTCGCGACGTCATTGGGTCGTGGCTGAAGTTCCGCGGCAAGTCGCTGAATTCGACGTCGGCCGAGGAATTGGCGGCCGCCAAGGCGGACGCGATGGCGGCGAAGGCGCTGCTGAAGGCCTACCTGTCGGCGCCGGTCAAGGGGCAACTCGTCAGCGGCGACGTTTGGATCGCGCAGCTGTGGAACGGCGACACGATGCAGGCGAAAGCGGAGCAACCGGCGATTGGCTACGCCGTCCCCAAAGAGGGTGCGGGCATCTGGCTCGATTCGCTCGTCATCCCGCGCGACGCGCCCAACGCGCGCGCAGCGCATGCCTTCATGGACTTCATCTTGCGGCCGGACGTCGGCGCCGCGCTTTCCACGTTCACCGGCTACGGCACGCCGAATCAGGCCGCGATGGCCGTGATGACGGACGCGGTGCCGTACCCGACGGCCGAGGAGCTTGGACGCCTCGAATACCAAAAGGATTTGGGCGCCGCGACGGCGTTGTGGGACCAGATCTGGACGGAAATCAAGGCGGGGTAGGGCCGACGCCGCCCAACCTCACGTCCCGTCGGCGCTGAAGTGCTGCCAGTCCTTGGCTGACCTCCAGTCGCCGCCCCAGCGCCATCCGGCGTCTTTGAACGCGCGGACGGCGGGTTCGTCGGGCCGCATCATGCCGGGCTGCGGTTGGGTGCGGTCCGCGAAGGGCCCGCCCGCCGCGGGCGACACGCGGGGGGGGTGGCCCGGGCGGACGAAGGGGTTCCACAGCGGGTTGACGTCGATGGCGCGCCCGCTTGCGTGCGTCGACCAGCTTCCGGGCACGCCGGTCTTCGGCCGGCAGTTGAACGCGGACGTGTTGTTCGCGACCATGCTGGCGTCGTCGTTCCCGGCAAAGGTCTCGATCGGGCGCATCGACGCGATAGGAAAGCGCTGGTCCCACAGGGCGCGGAAGGCCGTCTCCGTCGCGACCGCCATGTCGCGGTGGACGACGAGAATGCCTACGGCCGTGGACCCGTCAGGCAGCCAGTGCCCAATCTCCATCTTCACGAGTTCGTCGAGGCCCACGGGGCAGCCTGGGCGCCAGGCCGACGGCGTCATGGCGGCGCGGTCGGCGTCCGAAAGGGGCGCCGAGCGGACGACGAACGGGGCGTCCGCGGCCAGGGCAATGGCCCAGGCGAACGCGATCACTCGGGCGCGACCTGGTCGAAGCCCTCGGGCTCCGGCACGTGGAGGTCCACCAGCAACAAGGCTCCGGGCGCCAGGCCTCCGCCCCGCTCGACGGCGAGCGACCCGCTGAGCGCGACGAGGAGCCAGTCGTTGGGGCGGGCCCGGGCGGCCGCCGTCGCGACGAAGGGGGGCACGGGGACGCCAAGCGCCGCCTCGACGCCGCTTGTCGCATGGTGGACGTCGAATCGGACGGCCCCGCCGACGATGGACTCTGGGGCGAGGTTCGCCACCAACTGGCCGCCGGCGAACCAGTCTTTGGCGACCACACCTCCGTCGAGCTCGACCGTCAACCAGAGCAGGTCGTGGGGGTACACCTCGTTCGCGGTGAACAAGGCGGTGTAGTCGAGGTCCGGCATGACGAAGGCGCCCGTCCAGGTGCCCCAGGATTCCTGCTCCGTGGCCACGCCAGCGCCGGCCGAAGGCGTCGCCCAGGCCAGGTCCCAACCGCCGAAGGCAAAGACCTCGGTGCCGTCGTCAAAGGCCCAGCCGGGCTCGATGCCGACGTTCTGACCATTCTGTAGGGCCCAGCCCGTCGAGAAGGACGGCAGGTAGTTGTCTCGCTCGTCCCACTCTTGCAGGCCGAAGTTGGGCGCGGTCACGCCAAGTCGGACGCGCCCGTGGGTTCGGCCGAGCTGCACGAAGGCCACTTCCGGAGGGTAGGGCAGGGCGGGCCCCTCGGCCGCTTCGATCGGGTCGAAGTGGACGTCGAGATCGAGCCGGCCCATGACCTGGCCCGCGCCCATCCGGGCGTTGACTTCGAGTTGGCTCGTCGGGTAAGCGCCGACGCCGTCGCCATCAATCACTGCGCCCGTCGTGAGCCCCGCGCCCACCCAGGCTTCGGGCTCATTGGCGACGGCCACCGACGCGAACCAGCAGAACATCGGGAACCCCTCGGTTGAAGCTAACCAACGCTAACCAACGCGGGCGCGTCGGCGGTTAGCCAGCGCCATGGTCGGTCGGCATGGTGGCCAATGGCCGGGTCCCCGCGTGTCCGAGGCCCTGCGGCGCGGGCGTGGGGACCTGCAGGCGGGGTACCGCACCCTGGTCTTCGACGACGCGCGGTCCTCGGGCTCGACGCTGGTAGACCTCGATGGGAACGAGTTTCTTGACCTGTTCTCGAGCTTCGGGTTGGGCGCGCTTGGCTACCAACACCCCGCCCTCGTCGAGGCGGCCTCGTCGGACGCACATGTGCGAGCGGCGGCGAACCCCACGTCGACGCCCTTTCTGACGACGACGGATTGGCTGGATTTCGTCGATGACGTCGTCGCCCACTACGCTCCGCGTGGCATGAGCCAGGCCTTCTTCGTCGATTCTGGTGGCGAGGGCGTCGATCAGGCCCTCAAGGCCGCCTACCTCCGCCATGGGGAGCGCACGCGGGTCGCAGCGGGGCAGGATCCCAGCCCGCTCGCCCATCCCGACAGATGGGCCGGTTGGCTCGCGAACGCGGGGTCGCCGGCGGTCGTCCTGAGCTTCGAGGGCGCATTTCACGGGCGCGGTTTGGGGCCGTTGTCGGCGACGCGCAGCCGGCCGATGCACAAGGCCGACCAGCCCGCCTTCCCGTGGCCGGTGGCGCCGTTTCCTGCCCTGCGCTGGCCGCTGGAACGCCACGCCGACGAAAATGAACGTGCGACCGAGGCCAGCCTCGCGGCGGTAGACCGCGTTCTTGGGACGTCGGAGGTGGCGGCCGTCATCGTCGAGCCCATCCAATCGGAGGGAGGCGATCGACATGCGGCGCCGGCCTTCTTCCAGGGCCTGCGCCGGTTGACGGCGGCGGCGGGCGTCTCGTTGATTGTCGACGAGGTACAGACCGGCGTCGGCCTCACGGGTGAGCTGTGGGCCACGGACGGGCTGGACCTGCCGTCGCCCCCGGACTTCGTGTGTTTTGGCAAGAAGATGCAGCTGGGGGGCTTTTTCTGCGCGGCCGACGCCTCGATCACGCGCTTCGGGCGCCTGTACCAGACCCGGAATGGCGACCGCGCGCGGGCGATTCTCGCGCGGGCGACGCTGGAGACGATTGCCCGGGACGGTCTCTTGGCCAAGGCCCGTCGGTTGGGCGCCACATTTCTCTCGGGCCTCGTAGCACTTGGCGAGCGATTCCCCGGGCTCGTCACGGAGCCCCGTGGGCGCGGCCTCGCGTTGGCCTTCGACCTGCCCGACACGGCTCTCCGCGACGCGTTCAATCGAGGAACGCTGCGCCGGGGCGTTTTTACCACCTACTGTGGCCCTCGGACGGTCCGGCTGCGGCCCCACCTCATCCTCACGGAGAGCGAGATCGATCAGGCCCTGGCCGTGTTTCATGACACGTTGACGGAACTCGCTTGCGCGACGTGACCACGGCGTCTGATTTTGACGTCCTGTACCGTGCGCTCGATGCGGAATTTGGCGCCTTGGGCGAGTTGGAACCTAGATCCGTGCTGCGGGATTGGATGACGGCGGGCGATCGGTCGACGCCGGTTCGAGGGGTTGTGGCCCGCTGGTTCGGGTTTTTGGCGACCGAGGGCGGGGAGTTGCTTGGGGCGCGCGACGTCTACGGCGTGATCGACGAAGCGACTGGCGCGGCCGTCACCTTCCTCTCCCACACCTGGGTGGCGCCGCATGCCCGGCGGAGTGGGTGGGGAACGAAGCTGCGTCGGGCCGCCGTCGGAGCGGTTTCGTCGTGGGTGAAGGGCAGGGGAGGCCGGCCGCCGCAGACGTTTGCGGAAATGGGGCATCGCGACCCCAACGACGTTGCGTCAAGCACGCGGCTGGACGCCTACGCGCGCGCGGGTTTTCGTGCCTTCGACCCCGCCGGCCTGCCCTATGCGCAGCCGGATTTCTCGGGCGGCGACCGGCCTGTCCCTTTGTTGGCGATTGTCGATGGCGATGCCGGGGACCCGCAAGTGGCCACGCTGGCGTTGTGCGTCCACCGGACGTGGTTGCCGGGCGCGGCCATCGACGCCATCGTCGACCACGTGCGGGGCGCTCGCGAGACGCCGCGCACCGTAGACCTGAACGACCCGGCCTGCCTGCGGGTGCGGGCCCAGCCGCACTACCCAGCAACTTGGTGGCGTTGATGGATACCGTCATTCCCGAAGAGCCCGATGGCGCGCTCGTCACCGGGCGAAGCGAGCGCGGCGACGCGCTGCGCAAGCGTCATGGGCGTACGATGGATGCGGCGACCATTCACGTCTACCAGGACGTCGGCGCGAGCCGGGGAAACTACCTCGTTGACGTCGACGGCAACGTGCTGCTCGACGTGTACGGGCACATCGCCTCCCTGCCGCTCGGCTACGGACACCCGTCGTGGAGCGAGGCGCTGCGGGCGGGAGACTACGATTGGGCGCTTGCCCACCGCCCGGCACTTGGCGTGGCGCCGCCGGCACCTTGGGTCGACCTCGTCGAACGGGCCTACTTGTCCGTTGCGCCGTCCGGCCTGGATCGCCTCCTTCTTGTCGGGTCGGGCTCTGAAGCCGTCGAAAATGCGATCAAACTCGCGTTCCTGGCCAAAGTAGGCGCCGTCCGTGGCACGGCGGCGGGATTGTCCGACGCGTTGGCCGCGATGGCGAATCAGCAGGAGTTGCCGAATCGCCTCGGGATCGCGAGTTTCGAGGGAGGCTTCCACGGTCGAACGCTGGGTTCCTTGTCCGCGACGCGAAGCCGTCCGCTGCACAAGCTCGACTTTCCGGCCTTCGCGTGGCCCGTCCTTCCTTTTCCTGCGTTGCGTTTTCCCCTCGACACCTTTGCGGCGGAAAATGCCGCCTCGGAGGAACGGGCGTTGGCGGCTGCGGAGGCGCTGTTCCGACAGGGGACGTGCGCTGGCGTAATCGTGGAGCCGATTCAGGGGGAGGGAGGCGACCGACACGCCAGCCCATCCTTCTTCCAGCAGCTTCGAACGCTCGCTCGGACCTACGGGGTGTTGTTCCTCGTCGACGAGGTGCAGACTGGTGGCGGGGCGACAGGGACGTTCTGGGCCCATGAAGCGTGGGGCCTTGCGGACCCGCCCGACTTCGTCGTGTTTTCCAAGAAGTTGCAGCTCGGAGGCGTGTTCTTCGCGTCCACACATGCGCCGTCGTCGTCCTACCGCATCTTTCAGACTTGGCTCGGCGACCCTTTTCGTGCGGCCCAGTGGGACGTCTGCTGGCGGGTCATCCAGCACGAGCGCCTGATGGAGCAGGTCGTCCGCGTGGGACGCGCGCTCGGCCAGGAGTTGGAGCGGCTCGTGGAGCGATGGCCGAGGCACCTGTCGTCGCCTCGGGGCGCCGGCACCTTCCGGGCCGTCGATTGCCGTGACACGGCGCATCGCGACACCGTGGTGGCGCGCGCCCGCGCGGTGGGCCTTGAAATTGGGGGCAGCGGGGAGCGGAGCTTGCGTTTCCGCCCGGCGCTCGTCTTTGGGCGCCGTCATGCCGAGGAAGCGGTGGGGCTGCTCGAGGCCGCCGTGGCGAGCGCGTCGTGACCCTGCACGTCGCCTGGTCGCCGCACTACGAGGCCCCGCTTGGCGACCACGTCATGCCGATCGGGAAATTCCGACGGGTCGCAGAAGGCCTGACGGCGGACGTGAATTGGCTGGAGGTGACCCCCGTCACGGACACCGATCTTCTGCGCGTCCATACGGAGGCCTACGTGCGCGCCGTCGCGACGGGGGAGCCGCGGGCTCTGGCCGAATCCCAGAAATTTCCGTGGTCGCCCACGTTGGCGACATCGGTTCGGTGGACCTCGGGTGGGTGTGTGGCGGCCGCGGAAGCGGCGATGCGCTGGGGTGTGGCTGGCAACCTCGCGAGCGGCTTCCACCACGCCTTTGCGGACCACGGCGAAGGGTTTTGCACCTTTCATGGCCTGATCGTCGCCAGCGAGGCCATGCGGGCCGGGCGGTGGCCGAATCTCCGCGTGTTGATCGTGGACTGCGACGTCCACTACGGAAATGGCAGCGCATCGCTCGTGGCGTCGCGTCCGTGGGCCTACAACCTGTCCATCTATGGTTGTTGGTACGAAAATAATCGTTCGACCAAGGACGTGACGACCCGGCGCGCCCCGCCGACGCCAAATGCCCGCGCCGTCGCGCTCGCCAACGGCTCGGGGCGCGACGTGCTCATGTCGGCGCTCGCGGTGGAATTGCCAGCGGCGCTGGCGGCCCACCGACCGGACCTCGTCTGGTACCAGGCTGGGGCCGACCCCTACCGCCGTGACCCGTATTCGCCGCTCGATTTGTCGATGGACGACCTCGCGGAGCGGGACGCCGCGGTGTTCGACATCGTCCGCCGGTCCGGCGTCCCTGTCGCGTGGGTGTTGGCCGGTGGGTACACCGAGCCTATGGACGACGTCGTGGCGATTCATCTCGCGACTGCCCAAGCCGCCCGCCGGTGGGGTGGGACGTGATTGAGGAGGTCGCCGACGTCGTCATCGTCGGGGCTGGTCCCTGTGGCCTCGCCGCGGCGCGGCAACTCGTTCGCCGGCAAGGGGGGCGATCGGTCGTCGTATTGGACGACGGGCGTCGGGGCTGGGCGGCCGCGCCGGGGCTCGCACTTTGGCAACCCGAGCCCTTTGCGTCGCTTCCGCGAGCGTTGCTCTCGGCCCTGCATCGGTGTGCGGTCGAATCCGCCGAGGAGCTACGGCAAGAGGGGCGTGCGGCGGGGGAGCCCATTCGTCGGAATGCGTTGTGGTTGATTCCCGACGAGCGACGGAAGGACGCGATGATCGAGGCGGCCGGGCATCTCGCCCGCGTTGGCATCGCGCGCCGTTGGCTCGGAGATGCGGAATTGCGCGAGCACCTCGTGACCCGGGCCGTCTTTGCTGGCGCGGTGCTCGACGAAGTGGGCGGCGCGTTCGACGTGGAAGCGTGGATGTCGACGGTTCGCGCCGAATTGGAGGAGGCCGGGGTTGCCTTTCGTGATGGCGAGAAGGTGCGCGGTTGGGCCGTCGGCGCGCCAAACCGGGTGTCGACGGAGGGCGGCGTCTGGTGGGCGCCGCGCTTGCTTTTGGCCGGCGCGCGGACGGCGACACCGCCCCGGCCATGGCCCTACGCGGTGGCCGTCACGCAGCCTTACCCGAGTGCGTGGTGGGGAATGAACGGCCTGGCTGTGGGAGGGTGGTTGGTCGACGGGCACGACGGAGCGATGGCGGCCCTGGGGCCGTCGGGGCGGCTGACGCTGGCGACGCCTGCACCTGCGTCTTGGCGTCGTCTGTTGGGATGGGGGCAGGCTTCGGATGTGCTGGACACGGTAGCCGAGACGGTACCGTTCTTGCGCGGCGCGTCGGTTTCTCCGCGGCCCACGTGGGATCGGCCATCGGGGGCGCCGAGCTTCGCGCCACTGGATTTGGACGGCCGGGCGTTCGCCGCGTGGTCGACTGGCGCCGCGGGAGGGGTCTTTCCGCTCATCGCCGGAAAAATCCTCGCAGAGCTGTGCGACGGCGTACGCTCCCCTTGGGATGCCTGGCCGGGCTTCGCGGTACCCTGATGACGCGGCCGTCGATTCCGCGGGAGCTTTTGTTCGGAAACCCCGTCCGGGCGATGCCGCGCCTTCATGGGGGCGGCCGTTGGCTTGCGTGGCTTCAACCCGTTGGCGACGGGCTCCAAGTACATGTGGCACCGCTTGACGACCTGTCGCTGGCGCGGGCGGTGACGTCGGCGGGTTCGCGCGGCGTGCTTGAATTTGCCTGGGTGGGGGACTTCATCGTCTACCCTTTCGACCAAGACGGCGACGAAAACTGGCAGCTGGCGACCGTTGCCGCGACGGGGGGGCCGGAGCGTGTGCTCACCCCGCGTGGCGCGTCTGCGCGCATATTGCACGTTTCGCCGCGCGAACCCAGCGCCTTTCTGGCCGCTGTCAACGACCGGGATCCGACGCTCCACGACGTTTGGCGATGTGAGCCGGCCACAGGGCAGACGCGGTGCGTCGAGCAGAATGGGGGTTTTGCGGGATTCGTCGCGGATGACGACCTTCATCTCCGGGCGGCGATGTCGATTCGTCCGGATGGCGGGACGGCCGTATTCGTGCGACGCGGCGACGCGTGGGTGCCCTGGTTGGAGGTTGGCCCCGAAGATGCCGGTGGGACCCAATTGCTCGCGGTGGTGGGTGAACGCAGTTTTTGGCTCGATACGACGCGTCGCGACAAGGCGGCGCTCGTGGAGCGGTCGACCGTTGGCGGCGAGCCGAAGGTGTTGGCTTCCGACGACGCGGCCGACGTGACCGAAGTCGGATTTCACCCCGGCACGGGCGTGCCGGATATGGCCGTCTCCGACCCTGGCCAGCGCCGCCGAATTCCGGTCGATGGTTGGCTGCGCGACGGTGCGTGGTCGTCCATTCCGGGGTGCAATGTCCACGTCGTTTCTCGCACGTCGGACGATGCGATGTGGGTCCTGACGGTGGAGGGCCCGGCCGTTCCGGTACGCCACGTGTTGCTCGACGTGCCGTCTGGAACCACCCGTCCGCTGTTCGAGGGGCGCCCCGACCTCGCGGGCTGGTCACTTCGGCCGATGGAACGGCACACGATTGCTGCGCGCGACGGGCTGGATCTGCCGGCGTATTTGACGCGCGCCGGCACGCCGGGCCGCCTCGTCCTCCTGGTACATGGGGGTCCCTGGACACGGGATCATTGGGGTTTCGATCCCGAGCACCAATTGTGGGCAGATCGGGGCTATTCCGTCCTTTCCGTACAGTTCCGCGGTAGCACGGGATTCGGAAAGAGCTTCGTCAATGCAGGCGACCGCGAATGGGCCGGCGCGATGTTGAACGACCTGCTCGATGCGGTGGCTTGGGCGGTGGCTCAGGGCATCACAGAGCGCGACAGCGTGGCCATCGTTGGGGGTTCCTTCGGTGGCTACGCGACGCTTGCGGGTCTCGCGTTTGCGCCGGGCGTGTTTCGGTGCGGGATCAGCGTCGTGGGTCCGTCGAGTCTGCTGACGTTGCTGGCGTCGATTCCGCCGTATTGGGAGCCGCTGCGGGCGGTGTTCTGGCAGCGGGTGGGCGACGACCGGACGGAGGAGGGGCGCAAAGCCCTGTGGGAGGCGTCTCCCCTTTCGCGGGTCGACGCGATTCAGGTACCTTTGCTCGTCGTGCAGGGTGCCAAGGACCCGAGAGTTTCGGAGGTGGAGAGTCGGCAAATCGTCGACGCTCTCCGAGCGAGGGGCCGCGAGGTCACCTACGTCCTTTTCCCGGACGAGGGACACGGGTTTGCGAGGCCAGAAAACCGGCTCGCGCAGGTCGCGTTGGCGGAGCAGTTCTTGGCTCGACACCTGGGTGGGCGGGCGGAGGCGTTGGGGGCGCTTGGGAGCGCGAAAGTGGAAGGCTGAACGAACGGCGCTTTGCAGCAGCCTGCTAAGGGTGCAGGGGCACGCCCCGATCCCGCTCGTTGGCCAGCAGTTCCAGAAACGCGCGCGTCGCGGCCGTCGGTGGCCGGTCTGACCGGCGGACGATGGCGAGTTCGCGTACCAGCGGCTCCCCTTCCGGTGCGAGGCCCGCTTGCTCGGCGAGGGCCACCTGGCTCACGAAACCGGCACCGACGCCCGCCTCTACCATCCTCAAGATGGCCTCAATCGAGCGCAACTCCATGACGATTTGGGGAACGACGCCCGCACGTTCAAAGGCGTCGTCGATGCGGCGGCGGACCGCGCTGCCGGCCTCGAACAGGACGAGCGGCTGCCCGTCGAGGTCAAGCCAGCGGAAGGTCGCCTCGTGGCGCAGTGGGTGGTCGGGTGGGACGACGAGTCGCAATTGGTCGCGCAGCCATGGCACGACACGCAATGGCTTGCGGGCGTCGGAAATGGGGAGCGTGACGAAACCCAAGTCGATTTCGCCCGCGAGGAGCGCCTCGACGGCGGCGGCCGACCCCTGTTCGCGGACGAAGATGCGGACCCCGGGCCAGCGCTCGTGGTAGCGTCGCATCCAACTCGGCAGCAGCTTCGTGGTCACGGTCGCCCCCGCGCCGATGCGCAGGGTCCCGGTCATGGCGCCCTTGAGCGCGTCGAGGGCTTCTCGTCCCGTGTCGAGGCGTCGGACGACGTCCTCCGCCACCGCGCGCCACACGTTGCCCGCTTCCGTGGGGATGACGCCGTGGGCGCCGCGGTGGAACAGCGTCGCGCCCACCTCGGCCTCCAGTCTGGCGATATGGCCGCTGATCGCAGGTTGGCCGAGGCCCCGGCGGCGCGCGGCGCGTGTGATGGAGCCGGTTTCGTGGACGGCGAGGAACGTCCGAAGCAGGGCTATTTCCATCACGACCTCTGATGGAACCTAACTCCTCACACCCTGTTCTCGTGATGGCCCGGCCGATGGCGTCGCCTCCATGCCATCGGAAGCACCAGGAGGAAGCTCGCGGAGCCCCCGTCACACCCCTTCCCATAGCGGCTGCAGCCACCCATCAGGATGGCGCTCGTGAGAGGCTGCCCGGTGAAGTCCACCGGATCGACGTTGGCCACGCAGCTGTCGTCAGGGCGCGCCATGGGGTCGTCGAGAAAGGCCGCGATGAGTCGGGTGGCGCAGTCCCCCCCCTTCCCCGGCGTCGAGCCAAGCAGCACATGGGCGCCCTCGGGAAAGGTGATGAAGTGTTGGCCTGGTCCAACAAAGTGCTCTCGGACGGCGTCGGTCCGCTGAGGCGGCGTCTGCGGGTCCAACTCGCCCTGAAGCAGCAGCAACGGTGTGTCGACGATGGCCAGCGCGTCGTCGACGCTTCGGTCCCAAGGGTAGCGGGGCCACAGGTCGAGCAGAGGCCGCGACGCGGGCCCGATGCCGAATGAAAACGCGGCGGCCTCGTGGGCGGCCTGCAATTCGTCGAGCGACGGCCACGGCTCAGGCCATTGTTCGCTGAGCTCGATGTTCCGAAACAGGACTGGGCTGGAGAGTTCTTCGGTGTAGTGGGTCGGGCGGTCCTCGAAGAGGCCGACGAGCCGTTCGAGGTCGTCGATGTCCTCCTCGCCACAGCGCAGCGAGCGCGAGAAGAGGGCAGGGGCGAAGCCCCGGAGCTTGGCGTCGGCCAGGAAGGCGCCAGCGCCGGCCCTAAGGGTGTCCGCGTCGATTGTGCCACACGGCGACGCGCTGACCGCGGCGACGGCGTCGCGCGCCGTTCGGACGGGGTCCGGTCCGAGTTCCTCGCCGCAGCGTTCGTCGCTCTCGCACAGGGCGAGCAGATCGTGGCCGACGGCGTCCATCTCGATGTCGTAGACGCGGTGGTCGACGTCGATGGCGATGGAGTCGAGGATGACGCCGTCGGCGAGGTCGGCGTGGAGTTGAAGGAATCGGTGGCCCAGCGTGGTGCCGTAGGATCCCCCGTACACGAAGGTCGGCCGACCGGCCGCGGTGGCCTCGATCCAGAGGGCGAGGTCGGACGCTGCGTTCGTACTGGAGAACGCGGCGAGGTCGTCGCCCCATTCGGCGACGACGACGTCCAGGCAGGTGGCCCACTCGTTCTCCGTGACGTCGATGCCCCCGTCGCTTTCGGGATCCTCTTCGTCGGGACACCCCAGCCGGGTCGAACGTCCCACGCCGCGGTGTTCGAACAGGTAGATGTCGGTGTTCGGCAGCGCCTTGTCGAGGTCTTGGACGTAGGACTCGTAGACGGCGCCAGATTGGCCGGGGCCCCCCGGCAACATCCACAAAACGCGGTCGCCGTCGTCGCCCGCGAGGTGGCGCTGGGCGAACAACTCGATGGTTGGACCCTCGGGGTCGTCGGGCCACAGCGGCGCCTGCATGGTCGCGCACTGGGTGGGCGGTCCCTTGCCGTCCGCCTGCAACGGGCAGGTCGTCCATGTCAGGTCGCCCTCGACGACCGTGTCGCCGTTGACGTTCGAACAGGCCGCTGCAAATGCCAGCAGAACGGGGTGGTGACGCATGGTCGCGTCTAGCCGTCTGCAGGCGAAACGCCGCGCTTCTGGGCCTCCGCCAACGTGGCATCACGACTCCTGATGACATTCATCGCCAGGCTCGCCGTTCCGTGATGACGCCGCGGCGTTAGCTCCGGCCCCTCTGGAGGCGCAATGTCCGATCCCTTTGGTGCAAAGACGACGCTCGTCGTCGACGGCCGCTCCTACGTGCTGTTCCGGCCCGACGCGGTCGGCGACCTGTCCACGATGCCAACCTCGATCAAAGTGCTCCTCGAGTGTGCGCTGCGCAACCTCGACGGCCGGCTCGTCACGGAGGCCCACGTCCGGGCACTGGCCGCCTACGACGCCCGATCGGTCGGAGAGGTCGAGATTCCTTTCCTCCCCGGTCGCGTCGTCCTGCAGGACTTCACGGGCGTTCCGGCTGTCGTGGATCTCGCTGCCATGCGGGCAGCCGTCGCGCGACTTGGGGGCGACGTCCAGCGCGTGAATCCTCTGATTCGCGCCGACCTCGTCATCGACCACAGCGTGCAGGTCGACGCCTTCGGGTCCGATCAGGCCATCGTGGAAAATACTCGGCTCGAATTCGAACGGAATCGCGAGCGGTACGAGTTCCTCAAGTGGGGACAAAAGGCGTTGTCCAACTTCTCCGTCGTGCCACCCGAGACCGGAATCGTTCACCAGGTCAACCTCGAACACCTCGCTCCCGTCGCGCTGACGGCGAAGATGGGCGACGACGACGTCGTCTACCCGGATTCCGTTGTCGGCACCGATTCGCACACGACGATGATCATTGGCGCCGGCGGCGTCGGCGGGGGCGTGGGGGGCAGCGCGGCCGAGGCCTGCATGTTGGGCCAGCCGATTTCGATGCTGATTCCCGAGGTCGTGGGATTCGAGATCGTAGGCCGGATCCCGGAAGGGGTGACGGCCACCGACGTCGTCCTCGTCGTCACGCAGATGTTGCGCAAGCACGGCGTCGTCAACAAGTTCGTCGAATTCACGGGCGACGGCCTGGACGACTTGCCGCTCGCCGATCGCGCGACCATTGCGAATATGGCGCCGGAATATGGGGCGACGATCGGTTTCTTCCCCATTGACGAGGCTACGCTGACCTACCTGCGCCTCACCGGGCGCGACCCGCACCAGGTGCGGCTCGTCGAGGCGAGCGCGAAGGCGATGGGCCTCTGGCGCGATCCGGCGCGCAAGCCCGTCTTCAGCAGCACCCTGCGCTTGGACCTGTCGACGGTCGTGCCCTGCTTGGCCGGCCCGAAGCGACCCCAGGACCGCGTCGCGCTCACGGACATGCAGACCGTCTGGCGCCGTGAACTGGCGGCGTCCTTCGGCCACGCGACGCCCGCGAAGCCGGCGCCTGTTGCCGGGACGAACTACGCGATTCGCGACGGGGCCGTCGTCATCGCAGCGATCACGTCCTGCACGAACACGTCGAATCCGAGTGTGCTCGTCGCGGCCGGCCTGCTCGCGCGCAACGCGGTCGCCCGGGGGCTGACGTCGGCACCGTGGGTCAAGACGAGCCTCGCGCCGGGGTCGCGGGTCGTCACCGACTACCTCGACGCGGCGGGGCTGACGGCGCCGCTGGAGGCGCTCGGCTTTCATACGGTCGGCTACGGCTGCACCACCTGCATCGGCAAGTCGGGCCCGCTGCCCGAAGCGATCGGCGCAGCGATTTCCGAAGGTCAAATCGTCGCTGCGGCGGTCCTTTCTGGCAACCGGAATTTCGAAGGGCGCGTGAACCCGCATTGCCAGGCGAACTGGCTCGCGAGCCCGCCGCTGTGCGTCGCCTACGCCATCGCCGGGACCGTGGACTGGGATCCCGCGACGGAACCGATCGGTACCGACCGCGAAGGCCGTCCGGTCTTCCTCAAGGACCTGTGGCCGAGTCACGCCGAGGTGTCGGAGACGTTGGCGCGGGTGCTCTCTCGCGATCGATACACCGCCCGCTACGCCGACGTGTTCGCGGGTGGCGAATCCTGGCGCGCGTTGCCGGCGCCGACCGGGGCCACGTTCGCGTTTGACCCCGCCAGCACGTACATCCAGGAGCCGCCCTATTTCCTTGGATTGACGCGCGAAGTGCGCCCCATTTCTCCCATCCGGGGCGCGCGCGTACTCGCCAAAGTGGGGCACAGCATCACAACGGACCACATCAGCCCGGCCGGCAACATCGCACTGAAGAGCCCCGCAGGTCAGTACCTGCTCACGTTGGGCGTCCAGCAGGCGGATTTCAACAGCTACGGCGCGCGTCGCGGCAACGACCGCGTCATGACGCGCGGGACGTTCGCGAATATTCGCTTGCGCAACGAGCTCGCGCCAGGCACCGAGGGCTGGATGACGACCTACCTGGGGCCGGCAGCCGATGTGGACGGCACCGTGCCGGGACTGCCCTATGATTCGCTGGTTTCGCCCGCTCCAGGAGAGGTCTGCGCCCTTTACGACGCGAGCGTCAAATACCAGAAGCATCGGATTCCGCTGGTCGTGCTCGCGGGTAAGGACTACGGAATGGGGTCGAGCCGGGACTGGGCCGCCAAGGGCACGTGGCTGCTCGGCGTCCGCGCCGTCATCGCCGAGTCCTATGAGCGCATCCACCGAAGTAACCTCGTCGGCATGGGCGTCCTGCCGTTGGAATTCGTCGATGGTTCGACGGCGGCCTCTTTGGGCCTGACGGGCCACGAGATCATCGATTTGCCCATCGACGACGATGTCGTGCCGCTGCAGCGCCTTACCGTGACGGCGACGGCGGCGGACGGAACCGTGCACACTTTCCCGGTGCGCGTACGCATCGACACGCCGGTCGAAGTCACCTATTACCGCAACGGGGGCGTCCTGCACACCGTGCTGCGCCGCCTCGTCGAGGAGTGATCATGAACGTCGAAGCTGGAACGGTCGTCCATTTGCACCTCACGGTGACCGACGATGGAGGCCAGGTTCTCGAGCACACTGGCCACGACGGAATTCAGATTCTGATCGGCGCCGGCTACGTGGTGGGAGGCCTGGAAACGGCGCTCATCGGCCTGACGGCGGGGTCGCCCTTCGATCTGACGCTCGGGCCCGAGGCGGCCTACGGGCCGAAAACCACGGCGGGTCCGCAGGTCGTGCCGCGGCGCGAATTGCCGCGCGACATCGCGACGGGAATGCCGGTCCGATTGCGGGCGTCCGACGGTTCTTCGGTCACCCTCTGGGTGCATCGGGTCGAGGGGTCGCGCGCGTGGATTGACCGGGATCATCCTCACGCGGGCAAGACCGTCCGGTTCCATGGCCACGTGGCCGGCGTGCGCGGCGCTACGGCGGATGAGATCTCCCATGGCCACGTCCATGGGCCGGGAAGCGACCATCACCACTGAGCCGGTCGCGATCACAGGCGCCTCGGGCTTCCTCGGGCGTCACTTGGTGGCGGCCGCTCGGGCCGTCGGAATGCCGATCCGGCTCGTTGTTCGGCGACCGGACGCGGTCGCCGATCTCGCAGGGGCGGACACGACGGTCGCAAAGGCCGATTTGGCCGACGACGACGCACTCCGACGCGCCTTCGAAGGCTGCTGCGCAGTCGTATCCAACGCGGCCCTCCTGTCGTGGAAAGGTGCCCCCTGGGCGCAGTGGGAGGAAGCCAACGTCACCGGTGCGCGCCGGGTCGCAGAGGCCGCCGTCGGGGCGGGAATTTCCGATTTCGTGCACATCAGCTCGATCGCGGCCGTGAGGCCGTCGCTCACGGGCCTGAACGGCGCGGATACGCCGTCGTTGGGTGAGTCAGACTGGGCCTGGAGTTTCGCAGCGACGGACCCTCGATATTGCTGGAGCAAGGCGATGGGCGAACGCGCGGTTCGCACCGCGGCGCAACAGGCCGGCATGCGCCTTTCGGTGCTGCGACCGGGGCCCATCGTGGGCTCGGGGGACGGGAAATACACGGCACTCCTCGTACGTCGGGCGAAACAACGGCTGGCCCTGACGACGGGAGCGCGGGTTCCGCACGTCCACGGCCGCGACGTGGCCGACGCGGCCCTCGCTGCCATCGTCCGACGGGCGCAAGGAACCTGGTTCACGACGGGCCCGTCGGTGAGTCAGGGTGCGGCTTTACGCGCACTCGTCAGCGCTGGCGTCGGGAATTGCCGCGTCGTCGAAATTCCGGTGCCGATGACGCTGCGCTTCGACGACGGCCCGGCCGAGCGGGACCTTGGATTCCGGGCTCGGTCGATCGAAGAGGCGATGGCGGAGGTCGCAGCGGCACGGTGACGGTCAGCGCGTCCAACCCACGGTTGCAACGCCGGACTGCGTGACCCAAAGCCGTGCGTCGGCCGCCCAAGGGCCCGTCACGTGGGTCTCGCTGCCGCCGGGCCAGGTGATGTGCACGGCGTCGACGGTGTCGACGTCTCCGAGGCCGTAGATCAACGTCGCCGCGTCCTGGCCACCTTGGCCGTTTCCGCCGCTGACGTGGCGCAGCCAGCTGCCGCCGGGCGTGTCGATGACGACCGTGGCACCGAGACCCATCGTATTGGCGCCCGCGTCGCCGACGACCCGGACCTGGAACCAGCGACCCGTCGCGGCATCGTTGCGGAACAGCTCGTACGTCGCGAGGTCGGGGTCACCGTCATGGTCGACGTCGGCGGTCGACGCTCCCCACCCATTCTCGGTCGTGATGCCCGTCGTGTACGTGTCGAGCCGGAAGGTACCGTCGCCCTCGCCCCAGTAATAATCGGTCGGACGACCGTCGTAGACCGCCGTGATGACCATGTCGAGGTCGCCGTCCAGGTCGAAATCGGCGAGCGACGGCACGGAGTGCGTCTCCTGGTACCGAAGCCCTGCGGATTCTGAGGCGTCGGACCAGAACCCGCCACCTTCGTTGAGGAGCACCTTCGTGCGGTCGGAGAAATCGTAGAAACGGGGGTGCGCGAGATTCGCGTGGACGGCATCGAAATCGAGGTCGCCGTCGAGGTCGCCCCACGCGCTGCCGATCGTGTGGCCGAAATAGCCTTCGGATTCGTCGCCGGCCAGGCCAGCCTCTTCCGCGCGCTCGATGACGGTGCCGTCTCCTTGATTTTCGTAGTACATGTTCGCGTACAACGTATAGTTGTTGATCAGCAGGTCGACGTCCCCGTCCTGGTCGGCGTCGACGGGTGCCGCGCCGCGACCGGATTTGTCGTCGTCGCCGTCAAATCCGCGGGTGCCCGACCAATCCTCGAAAAGGCCGTCGCCGAGGTTGTGCCAGACCCGGTCGTCGTAGGGCTTGAAGGTGTCCCAGCAGATCATATTGGCCAAATACAGGTCGAGGAGACCGTCGGCGTCGAGGTCCAGCCAACCGGCAGCTGCGGTCGCGGCCGTCTCGTAGGGGTCCTCCGTGCAGAAGGTGTCGGTCGTCGCATCCGTGATACCGCTGGCAGCCGTTTCGTCGGTGAAATGGCCGTTGCAGTCGCCTCGCAGCAGGTATTCAGGCCCCGAATACCCTTCGTTGAAGCCGAACAGGTCCGGACAACCATCGCCGTCGTAGTCGCCCCAAACCGCGCCGCCGGCGGGCGCAAACTCGAGACCCGAGCCGGCTGTCACGTTCACGAGGCTTCCGCCCTCGTTTCGCCACAGTTGCAATCCGCTCGCGACGACGTCGTCCCAGCCATCGTTGTCGTAGTCGCCCCACGACGTCCGGGACCCGAAGGATGGGCCGGGCACGGGCTGGAAGGAGGCGTCTTCCGGGGCGCGGTCGTCGAGCCAGCGCACGTGCAGGCGGACCTTGTAGTCGTAGGGAAGGATGACGGAGACACCGTTGTAATAGTTGGCGTCGAGCTCCGGGAAATTCCACGCGGCCCGACACGCGTCGAACGTCGCGCAGTAGGCATCCGTGATCGTGCCGTCCATCCACCACACGGGGTCCTTGGGCTTCTTCTTGAGGTGGGCGACATAGACCAGCCCTGGGTGGTCGATGGTGACGGGCTCCCCGAGGGCGTGGGTCGTGGTAACGCCGTCGACGATGTCGCCCGCGCACCGCGCCGACGTCGCGTACGGGTTCGGCGCGTCGAAGTCGAAGCCGTTGTACCCGAAATCCGGGTAGAGGCCGGCTTCTACGAGGTCTTCGTCGCCGAGTTTGGGCCCCAGGTTCGTCCACATGACGTCGAAACCGACGATTTGGGCGGGGTGGGGCAGCTCGAAGCGCGCGGCCTCCCACTGGGGCACTTCGGTCGTGTCCGTCCCGTAGTAGACCCAGCCGATGTCGAAGAGGGTCAATTCGGCGGGCCCGTCCGCGTTGTCCAGGATTTCCGTATCGGCTGGAAACTCGCCGGGGTCGGGGCAAGGGTCCGCCGCGGGCGCCGTCCCGGTGGTCGCGGGAACTTCGGTCGTCGTGGGTTCGGAACATGCCATCCACCAGGCGATCATGTGCCCTCCCAGAACGTCGGGTCGTCGAGGCGCCAAATCGTCGTCGACATCTGCTCCGTAGCCTCGACCTCACGGTTCACGGACACGTCGTAGGTGGCGACGGCCGTCAGGCCCCGCGCCGGAAAGGCGGCGCGACGCGGGTCGCCAAACCACGCCGTCCCGCCCCGCCGCGTGATGGCTGCGGCGAGGCGGCCGACCCCGCGCGCCATGGCGGGCTCGTACAGCGCGTCGCCCGCAAGGAGCACATCGAAGAAAACGTCGCTCTCCGCGAGCAGGTCCTGCTGGCTGATGTCGACCTTCAGGCCGTTGCGGGTCGCATTTACGCGGGTCGCGGCGGTCGCGTAGGGGTCCACGTCTGAGCAGAGAACGTGGGCGGCCCCGGCGCGCGCCGCCGCAAGGCCGACGACGCCGGAGCCGCAACCCAAATCGAGGACCCTGTGGCCTTTGACGAGGTCAGGGTGGTCCAGGATGTGGCGGGCCAGCGCGAGGCCACCTGGCCAGGCAAACGCCCACCAGGGGGGCTCGAGCCCTGTGTTTTCGAGTTCAGCGGCGGTTGCGTTCCACAACGGGTCGAGCCGATGCGCAAGGGCGAGCGAGAACTCCGGAAGGAGGGGATGGACCGTCGGCCGCGTCCAGCCTTCGATCTGGCGATCTCTATCGGATTCGGGCACGTCAGAAGTCGACGTCGAACGTCGTCAAGAAGATGGCGCATCGCCAGAAATGGGACGGTCCGGCGCCGCCGGTGCTGTCGCTGAGCACGAGGGTCGCCGCACCTTCTGGAAGCACGGCGTTGTAGACATAGTAGTCGAGGTCGGTCGGCTCTGTGCCCTGGTCGGACGGGGTGACGTCGTCGCCGTTGAGGTCGAGGACGGCCACTTGCAGCCCCGCTTCGGAGCCCCAGACCTCTGCCCAGCACCGAACGGACAACAACTCGTCGTCCTCCACCGTGACGTTCAGGTGGTCGACGTCGCCGGGAATCCCGAATTGCCCTTCGGCGTAAAACGCGTGGTAGTCGGTGCCGCCGCCAGTCTCCAAGCCTTCTTGGACGAGGATCTGGGCCGTCAACGGGGCGTCGTTGGGCTCCGATTCGGGCTCGTAGGGCTCGCGCGACTCGCTCGTCGTCACGTACAAGACGGTCCATGCGTCGTCCCCACCGTCGCCGTCGGCGTCGGTGACGGTGAGCACGTGGTCGCCGTCGACGCTGTGCAGCAGGATGGCGGACCCATTGTCGAGGTCCGGCTGGACCGTGTAGACGGTTCCGTCTTCGCTTGCGCCCGTCACGTGGGGCGTGAGGCTGGAACCCGCATTGGCCAAGCCCACGACCTCGATGGGGGTATCGTCGAAGGCCATGTCGATTTCCACGATGTCGACGTCGCCAGGCTCCTCCATATGGACGCCGACGGCCCAGATCACGTTGCGTTCATCGACGTCGATGTCGATGGTGTCGCCAGGACCGTCGGGCTCTTCCACCACGGAGGTGAAGGACGTGAGGTTGACGGTGTAGGTAAAATCGGGTCCGCCGTCGGGGTCGCCGCCGTAGAAGCTCGAGGCGTCTTCCAGCACGATGTAGTAGGTGCCGGCCTCGGGGACGAAGGCGTACATCACGGTGTCGTAGGTGCTCACCGAGCCCGTCGCGTATTCGTCCATCTGCGCAATTTCAGAACCGGATTCGCGCAAGAGGCGGACGACGGTGTCGGCGCCGGCGCCCTCTTCGTCCGTGACGGTCTCGATGCGAATCCAGGTGGGGCCGTCGGCATTCCAAACGTAGAAGTCCACGTCGCCTGGCGGGTCGAAAACGCCGGCCTCCTCGAAGTCCATCGCGATGGAAAGGGCTTCCCCGAGGCTGTTGTCGCGGTCGCCGACGACGCATTCCTCGCGTTCACAGATCTCGCCGGTGACGCAATCGTCGTCGGTTTCGCAAACGAGGGGAGGGATGAGAAGCGTCGGCGGAAGCGTGGACTCATCGGGTTCATCCCCGCACGCGAAGAGCAGCAAGGCCAACATGGGACCCCCAGCAGGTGAGCACCGCTAACCGAGCCCCAGCGGCGATCGCGGGGTACGTCGTCGCGTGGGGGGGGCCGATGCGCCGAATTGCCTGGGTGACGCTGGCTTTGGCGTGCGGAACGACGGAGCAGATGCAGACGGACACCGAGACGCTCGTGTTCCAGTTTCCCGACGAAGACGGCGACAGCATCATGGATCTGCACGAGGGTCGCGACACGGAGCGCGACTCGGATGCCGACGGCACGGCCGACTATGCGGATCTCGACAGCGATGAGGACGGCGTCCCTGACGCCGTCGAGGCCGGGGACGAAGACCCCGCGACTTGGCCATTCGACACGGATTTGGACGGCGCCGAGGACTTCATCGACGTCGATGCCGACGGCAACTGCCTTCCCGATGCCCAAGAAGGCGGCGACGACCTCGACGGCGACGCGCACCCTGCCGCCTCTGACCTGGACGATGACGGCGACGGCATCTCCGACGTCATCGAACTGGGTGCCGACTGCTCGGCGCCAGATTCCGACGCCGACGGAACGCCGGACTTCCAGGACCTTGACAGCGACGGCGACGGCATCGGCGACGTCTTCGAAGGTGCCGTCGGAGCTTTCGACCCGAACCCGGCCGACACGGATGGCGACGGCACGCCCGATGTGCTTGACGACGATTCGGACGCCGACGGATTCCCGGACTCCGTCGAAGGGGGCGTCGACGACCCGCTGCTCGAACCCGTGGACACGGATTCGGACGGACTCTTCGACTTCGTCGACACGGACTCGGACAACGACGGCCTGACCGACGACCGCGAGCGGGACGTTTGGCTCACGGACCCCTACAACAGCGACTCCGACGGCGACGGCTTCACCGACGGGTCGGAAGTCGCGGTCGGTACGGATCCACTGGACCCGGGCTCGATCATCGAAGGGGTCTACGTCGTCGTGCCAGAGCGCACGGACGTCATCGAGGCCTTCGAGTTCGAGCTGTCGGTACAGATGGGAGACGTCGCGTTCATCATCGACACAACGTGCTCGATGCAGTCCACGTTGGACGCCGTTTCGGGCGAATTTTCGAAGTTGATTGACGAGATCGGGGACTCGATTCCCGACGCGGAATACGGCGCAGCAATCTTCGATGACTACGACTCCGCTGGCATGGGGAGTGGCGAGGACATTCCGTTCCGACTGGAGAACCAGATCACCTCGAATGACGGCGCTGTCCAGAACGCCCTCGATGGGCTCGTCCTTCACAACGGCGGCGACACGGTGGAGTCGGGGATGGAGGCGTTGTACCAGGCGCTGAACGGGTACGGCTACGATCAGAATTGCGACGGCGGCTACGACAACGGCATCGACGTTCCCCCGTTCCAACCCGCGCCATTTGACCCCTTCGGCGGAGCTCATCCGGGCTCGGACGATCCGGCGAGCCCTGGGGGTGGTGACCTCGGCGGGATGGGTTTCCGAGACGCGGCCCTGCCGATTCTCGTCATCGCCACGGACGCCACGATGCGCAATGCGGCCGAGGGCGACACTCCGGGGGGCTGCCCGCAGGACGCGGCGACCGCCGACGTCATCAATGCCGCCAACGCCATTGGCGCGAAGATCATCGGCGTCTCGGTGGGGGGCTCGGCCGCCGTTACCCAAATGAACACCTTGGCGGACGGTACCGGCTCGCTCGCGGACATCGACGGTGACGGCTTCGTCGACGACCGCCTCGTGTTCCAATGGTCGGGCAGTTCTGCGCAATTTCGTTCCACGATCGTTGGCGCGATCGACGACCTCGTGGCGTCCATCCAATTCGAAGAGGTCACGCTCGAAGTGCTCGACGACCCCCATGGGTTTGTCGTGGACATCGAACCCGAAGCGATCGACGTCGCGGGGGCCATTCTTGGCGACGTCGTGAATTTCGATCTCACCTTCCGCGGGACCGTCGCGGCGAGCGACCAGGATCAACTCTATACCTTGACGCTGCAGGTCTTCGGCGACGGAACCGTGTTGCTCGACACGCTCGACATCTACGTCCTCGTTCCGGGCACGGAGGTCTGAGATGCGCCCGTTTTCGTTCCTTTCGTTGTTCGCCTGTTCGGAGTCCGAGGTCGCGTTTCAAGACGTGCCGGAGCCGCTCGAGGGGGAATCCACGTTGTCTGGCCGCGTCTGTGACCCGAAGACCCAGACTTGGGTAAAGGGCGCGCTCGTCTACACGAACCTCACGGACACCGAGGGCGTGGTGCTCGAATCGCGGAGCGCGACGACGGACGCCGACGGGCGTTGGACGCTTCAGGAGTTGCCGGACGAGGTTCGGTACGGCGTGTGGGTGCAGTACCGGAACGAGATGCTCGACTACTTCGAGGTCGACATTCCCGACGGCGAGAACGTGAGTTTGCCGGACCCATTTTGTTTCGGCGGCAGTGCGTCCGCTGTGGCCGTCATTACGGGGGGTTGGGACGACCTGAGCACGTTGCTGCCTACGTTTGGGTTTTCCGACATCACAGTCATCAACGGGCAAAGCGGCGACGACCTCGTCGAGTTCCTGTCCGCTCCCGAAGCGCTGGCCGAGTACGAGACAATTTTCGTCGATGGTGGCACGCTCGAAAAGGACATCTTCTACGGCACGGATCCGGTGGTCGCGACCGTCACCGCCAACGTGGCGGCCTATGTCGAGGGCGGCGGTCGGCTGTTCGCGAGCGACTGGGCCTACGACGTCATCGAGCAAGTGTGGCCCAACCAGGTGGATTTCTTCGGCGATGACGCGGTTCCCGACGCGGCCCAAGTGGGCGAACCAGCGCCGAAAGTCGTCGCTTCGCTGACGAACGGAGACCTGCTGGCGGCAGCGGGTGGCTCCGAAGTCGACGTGGCCTACGACGTGCCCGTTTGGCCGCTGATCACCTCCGCCAACGACGGCGTGGACGTCCTGATGATCGGCGACGCGCCCTACCGGGAAGGCTTCGACGTCTACGAGCAGGCCGGCGCGCCACTCGCCGTTCGGTTCTTCAAAGGCGACGGCGAGGTCGTGTTCACGACGTGGCGCATCGCGGCGAATGCGACGGGCCCGGTCGGCTCCGTGGCAGGCGCACTCGTCGCGGGTGGCTTCTAGGGAATCCACCCATGGGGCCGACGTACGCCGAATAGGCCCTACGGGGCGCCGTGGTAGTACGTCATCCATAGATCGCGGTCGGCAATCCAGTCTTCGGTCCAGGCGCGCTCTTCTTCCCACTCGTATTCGTCGGGATGGGCCCAACCGAAGTAGTCCCAATAGGCCGACTCCCACTTCTGCCAATCGCGCGCGCAGCTGGGTTCGATTTCGGCGTAGGCGGCCGCGGTGACTTCAAGGATGCGGGCGTCGTCGAGCGCGCCACCTTCGCCGCGGTGTTCCTTCAGGCGCGCCCACAAGGCATCGGCCTGGGGTGGGTCGTCCTGCATGTGCCAGAACACGGCGTTGGTCCAGATGAAGTCGTTGTATACCTCCGGGCCGAAACGCGCGGTGTACCAGTTCTGCCCAAGCGCATGGTTGAAATCCCAGGGGGTGTAGCGGAACCGTCCGTCGAGCGGGTCTTCGTACAAATAGGCGTTCTTGCCGCCGGAGTCGTCGGCCGCCATCCAGTGGACGAGGGCGAACCAGTCCATGAACTCCAAGCGCGACAACCAGATGTCGGCCTCCGCGTCGAATTCTGCGTGCGTCGCCGAGCCCGTGAAGTCGGTCAGCGCCTCGATGGGCGCGAAGTCGTCGATGGGCTCGCCCTCCTTCTTCTCCCAACCCAGCGAGAGGGGAGCCTTGGCGCCGCCGGCGGCGTTGGTCAGGTAGAAATTGGCGTCGTGGCTGACGGACTTGAAGAGGTCGCCGGAGTCGTCGAAACCCATCTCGCGAAGGAACTCGTCGTCCACGTGGTCGACGGCCGTGAACAGACCCTGGTAGACGCCATTGAGGTAAATCACCATGAACGCCGTTCGCGGCACGAGCCGGCCCTCGGGGTCCGTGAGCGCCATCGCGGCCCAGGCCTCGTAGACGAGCATCTGGCGAACGTAGGACACGTCGTCGAAGTTGGAAATGACGACGAGGTGGTCTTTGTTTTGGAGGCCGATGTCACCAAGATCGATCTGGATGGGGTCGAATTCCAGGGTGTAGGACGGCTTGGTATAGCCGGCGGAGGCGGCTCCCCGAATCTTGATTTGACCTGCAAGCTCGGTCCCTTTGTACCAGGCGCGCATCGGGCTGTAGTACTGGTCCACCGGCCCGTCGGGGTCGAGGTGCAAAACGGGAAGGCCGTATTCTTCGTGGTAGCTCAACGGGTCCACGAGCACGTTGCCGGGGTCGCGCCAAGCGTCGGCCACCCATTGGGTGGTGACGGCGGTCTCCGGGATGCCAACGTGGTCGCTCGGTTCGACGGCGACGAGCAGGTCGTAGCGACCTGCGCCGTCGGTGCCGGGCGTCCAACTCAGCGCGCCGTCGGCGAGGGCGGGGCCCGGCAAGGTGCTGGCCAGCCGGGCCTCGAAGTCGGCGAGGAGGCCCGAGGTGCAGGCGACGGAGCCGACAACGGGCTCGGTTTCCATCGTGTACGGGTCCGTCAGCCCCCAGGTCGGGCCGCAGCCGGACGCCATCGGCACCGTCGGGCGGTCGTCGACGAGGTCGGCGGGTCCCTGGCTGACGCCCGGAGAGGGGACGCCGAGTACGAAGTCCGGATGGCCGTCGGCTTGCCTCGCGACGGCGAGGTCAGCGATGAGGGGACCATAGGGCAGGTGCTGAACCAGCGCACCGTTGTGCCAGAGCGCGAGGTCCCCGCCGTCTTTGCCGAGTTCGAAGCCGAGATGCATCGAGCCAAGGGCGGTTTCGCCGTCGGCGTACAGCACGAGCAGGGCGCCGGCCTCGAGCGTGCCGCTCAGGGCGTCGCCATCTTTCTCCTCGTCGTCTGAAAGCGACCAGTCCGAAAGGGTGATGGGCGAGTCCGACACGTTGACGAGCTCGATCCAGTCGGCCGCTTCGCCTTCGTCGTCGAGAAGGCCCGACACGTTGGACGCGACGAATTCGTTGATGAGGAGCGACGGTTCCGCGACGACCGGTGGCGGGACGTCCGTCGGATTCGGGGGGACGTCGGTCGTCGTGAGCGAGTCGTCGGTGGTCAGCGGCGCGGGCGGGTCGATGGTCGCCGACGTCACGACGATCGCGTCGGTCGCCGTACAGGCCCACCAGACAAACATCATTGGAGGCTCCGACGAATTTCGAGCACATAGAACATCACGACAGTGACGACGGCAAGGAGGACGAATCCACCGATTCCAACCGGGATGCCACGCCAGGCGGCAAAGAGGATGGCGGCCCAAGCGGCCACTACGAAGGCCCATGCGCCGAATCGCGCGCCGTTGTCGGGCGGCGCTTGTTTCATCAGCGAGCGCGCCTGGGTGGGCGTCGCCGTGCGTCGGACGGGGCTGGGTGTAGCGCCGGCGCTCGCGACGGATTCGCAATGTTCACAGGCCTCGTCGAGCGATGTGGATGTCCCGCTGCGCAAGAGCGTTTGGCCCTTGTGCACATTCCAGGCGTAGGCTTGGCCGCCTTGGACCTCACGAACGCGCAACGTGTACGGAATCCGCGAGTCGGCCGACGAACCGGTTCGTCGATGGTCCCGGCGCCAGACGCCTCTGGCCTCGGTCTTCCAATCCGGTCCGAAGCCCACGGCGCCTCCCTAGCGTACCCGCTAACTGCCGACGGGCTCGCTGATGACTCGGGTTTGGGCGAACTGGCGGTGGCCGTCTGCACCCGAGTGGAAGCCGTAGCCGCTCTCCCTTGCCCCCACCCACGGGGTGCCAGGTGCTCCCGCGACGCTTTGGTTGATCCCGACCATGCCCGCCGCGAGCCGCGAGGCGATGGCGCGGGCGCGTGTGGGTTCGCCAAAGATGACGGCGCCCAGACCGTAGCGTCCGGCATTGGCCTCGCGGATGGCCGCGTCTTCGTCGGGCACCGTGGAGACGGCGGCTACGGGTCCAAACGTCTCCTCGGTTGCGATGCGCATGTCATTCGTCACGTCGACGAGGACGGTGGGCGGGAAGAAGTTCCCGCCGAGGTCCGGACCCTGCCACGCGACTCTGGCGCCTTTGGCAAGGGCGTCGCTGACGAGCGAGGCGACGTGGGTGCGCTGGCGGGCGTGAACCATCGGCCCGACGCGCACGCCGTCGGTGCGGCCGTCGCCCTGGCTCCAACTGCCTGCGGCGGCGACGAGACGGTCGACGAAGGCGTCGCGCCTGCCTTCCGTGACGAGGATGCGCTCGGTGGCGACACAGACCTGGCCAGCGTTGCGGAAGGCGTTGCGTGCGGCAAATTGGGCGGCGGCGCCTAGATCCGCGTCATCGAGGACGAGCAAGGGGTCCTTGCCGCCGAGTTCGAGGACCACACGCTTGAACGTGCGGCTCGCCTCGCCAAGGATGGCGCGGCCAGCTTCGCGGCTGCCAGTGAAAGCGATGAGGTCGACATCGGCCGCCACGAGTGCGACGCCAGCGCGCTCGTCGCCGTGCACCACCAGCAGGACGTCGGGTGGCAGGTGACGGCGCCAAAGCGAGGCGAGGAGGTCGCCCGTCAGTGGGGTCTCTTCGGAGGGTTTGAAGACGACGGTATTGCCCGCAAGCAGCGCCGGAAGGAGCTGCTCGTGGGGCATGAGCAGGGGGAAGTTCCAGGGCGTGATGCAGGCCGCGACGCCGAGCGGGTCGCGGACGATCGTGCTGTGGACCCGCGCTGTGCGGCGGACCTCAGGGGAGAGAGCGTCGACGACTTCGTCCACTTCGGCGTCGAAGCGGCTGAAGATGGTATCCGCTTCGGCCCTCGCGTCGGCCAGCGGCTTGCCCATCTCGGCCGTCGTCGATTGGGCGAGGGCCTCGGCGTGGACCTCAAGGTCGGCCGCGAGCGGACGGAGGAGGGCGGCGCGTTCACCCAGCGATCGCGCGGCCCATGCGGGCTGGGCCGCGCGCGCGCGTGCCACGGCGGCGCGGACGTCGTCGGGCGACGCTTCGGTGACGTGTCCGACGACGGCGCCGGTCGAAGGATCGATGGACGCCCGCTTCAATTCAGTCGGACTCCGGCTTCGCCTTGGCGTACATGGCCTCGATGCGGTCGGCGTACTTGGTCGAGACGACCTTGCGCTTGACCTTGAGGCTGGCCGTCAGCTCGCCGCCCTCGACGGACATCGGCTTGGGCAACACGTCGAAGTACTTGATGGACTCGAAGCTCGCGAGGGTACCGTTGACCTCTTTGACGTGGGCTTGGAGCACCTCGCGGACCCGAGGGTGGGTCGGGTCGGCCGGAATGCCCTCGCGCTTCGCCCATTCAGCGAGGTTCTCGGCGTCGCAGGAGAACAGCGCGGTGACGAAGTGGCGACCGTCGCCGATGACGACGGCCTCCTGCAGGAAGGGCACCGCCTTGAGGCGGGCTTCGATCTTGGTCGGCGCGATGTACTTGCCGCCAGACGTCTTCAGGAGCTCCTTGATGCGGCCCGTGATGCGGACGAAGCCCTCGTCGTCGACGCTTCCTTCGTCGCCGGTGCGGAACCAACCGTCGGCGTCAAACGCGTCGGCCGTGGCGTCGGCCCGGTTGAGGTAGCCCGATGTGATGTTCGGCCCGCGGGCGCGGATTTCGCCTTCGACGATGCGGATGTCGACGCCGTGGATGGGCTGTCCGACGGTTCCGACGCGGATGGCGCCAGGACGGTTGGCGGTGAGTCCGGGGCACGTCTCGGTCAGGCCGTAGGCCTCGAGCAGGCAGAAACCCATGCTGAGGAAGAACTCATGGACGTCCGAGCGCAGGGGCGCAGAGCCCGAGAGCAGGACCGCGGCGCGGTCGAGGCCGAGGCGCGCGCGTAGCTTCGACAAAACGACCTTGTCGGCGACCTTGTGGCGCAGGCCGAGCCAGAACGGCAGGGGCTGGCCCCGCGTCACGTAGGGCAGCGTCTCTTTGCCGACGCCCATCGCCCAGTGGAAGATCTTCTGGCGCATCGGTGGGGCGCTCGCGACGCCAGTCTCGATTTTGCCCTTCATCTTCTCGTAGACGCGCGGCGCGGCGGGGAAGAAGCCCGGGCGCGACCCCGCGAGGTCGGCGGCCAAGGTCGGGACGGACGACAGGACCAAAGGGCTACCAAAGAAGGGCCCGGCGAACTCGATGAGGCGGCCGAAGCTGTGGGCCAGCGGCAGGAAGAGGAACAGGCCTGCGGCCTGGACCTGCGGGCCAAAGAGTCCGATTTTGTCGATGTTCTCGAGCATCGACAACATGTTGCCGTGGGTCTGGATGACGGCCTTGGGGGGGCCAGTCGTCCCCGACGTATAGGTGAAGGTCGCGATGTGGTCGCGGGCGATGAGGCTTTGGCGGCGCTTCATCTCGGCGGCCAGGTCGGCGAGGCGGGCGGTTCCGCGCGCTTCGGCGGCCTCGAGGCTCTCCCAATCGTCGGCTGCGGCGAGGCCCGCGGGGTCGACCACGATGACCTTGCCCGTGATGCGGAGCTGGTCGGCGCCGTAAGCGACGTCGAAGAACGAGAAGCCATTGCGCATCGCGCGCACCTTGGCGAGTTGGTCGGCGTTTTCGACGACGACGAGCTCGACGGCGGTGTCGACGTGCATGTACCCGACCTCTTCGGGCAGCAGGCTGGCGTACACGGGGACGGTCTGCAGGCCGACGGACATGGCGGCCACGTCGAGGAGGACCCAGTCCATCGACGTGTTGCCGATGATGCTCACGCGGGCGCCGTCGGTCAGGTTGGCGGCCGTGAGGAGGCCGGCGGCGATGCGGTCGATGCGCGGCAGCGCGTCGCTCCAGGGGATGTCGATCCAGGCGTCGCCTCGGCGCAGCCGGAAGGCCGTGGCGTGCACGTCTTGCTTCGCGCGGGCGAGAATCATGGAGGCGATGGTGGGGTGCTGCATGAGGACTCCGAGCGCGCGGTCTATGCCGGCGGCGGCGGCGCGCGCACGCGGTGCGATAGCTGCGCCGGAATGTCGGAATCCGTCGGCATCGTGGACCTCGGCTCAGGAAGCGTCACGCTCGGCGTTTACCGGCGCGTAGACGACGGATTGGTGCGCGTCGGAGAGTCGTCGGAACCCCTGCGACTTCAGCGCGCGCTTTCGGCGGGGCGCTTTTCGGCCGCGACGATGGCCACCATCGTCTCGACGGTCGAGCGATTTCGGAGCGTCGCAGCAACGATGGGATGCCAAGCGCTGGACGTCGTCGCGACCAGCGCGGTCCGGGAGGCGGGCAATCGGACGGAGCTGGCGGCCGCGCTCGCCCGCAAGGGCTTCGCCCTCACCATCCTGGATGGTGAGCAGGAGGCGTCGGCCGCGGTACTCGGCGTCGTGTCGACCCTGCCGGTCGTCGACGGGACCGTCGTCGATCAAGGCGGCGGCAGTTTGCAGATCGCGCGTGTGACGGGCCGGAAGATGCGCAAGGCCGTCACCCTGCCCTTGGGCGCGGTGCGGCTGGCCGACCAGCATTTGCCCGGCGACGGCGTGCCGAGCCATCGGGCGGTCACGGGTTTGCGACGGGCGGTGGAGTCGGCGATCGCGCCCCATCGCGAAGCGTCGGGCGGCACGGTCGTCGGGGTTGGCGGCAGCGTGCGAGCCCTCGCCAAGATCGACCGGAAGGTGCGCGGCTGGCCTTTGGCAGGCAGCCATGGCTACGCGCTTTCGCGCGATGCGCTCTTTGCACTGGCCGAGTGGACCACGCGCGTCGACCGCGCTGCGCGCGAGGCGATCCCGGGGTTGTCGTCGCATCGCGCAGAAGCCATTGGCGCCGCTGCCGTCACGTGGGCCACATTGGTCGAACGATGGGGGACGGAAGACGTCCTCGTGTCGAGCTCCGGCCTTCGTGAGGGGCGGGCGTTTCGAGCATTGTGGCCGGCGACCGTCGCGTTCGATGTTCGCCGGGCGGGCCTCGTCGCTCGGTTCGGTCGGGTCGTTGAGCGCGACGACGTGCTCGCTTCGGCCCTCGCGACGGCGGCGGCCGCGGGGGTGGATGCCGCCGGTGCCTCCGCCCTGCGGGTCAGCGGCTTCACCCAGGTGGAGTGGATGCGCGTGGTGGACGCGCTGCGTCGTTCGCCGTGGGAGTCCGCGCTTCGCGAGGCCGCGGGGCTGGGCTGACCGTCAACCGCCTGTGGACGCCAGGACCGTTTGGGCGCGGACCGCCTTGCCAGCGCGGCGAACGTCGTCGCCGGCCGCGTCGATTTCGCGTCCCTTCACGGTATCGGCCCATTGCAGTTCAAAGGCCGCCGTGATGCGGGCCGACAGCGCGAGGTCGCGGATCGGCCAGGCGGCTTCTACGCGAGACTCGAGGTTGCGGCGCATCCAGTCGGCGGACGTCAGCCACCAGCGGTCGGGGTCTTGGCCGAAGCGCGCGCAGCGTGCGTGTTCCAGGAAGCGGTCGACGAGGCGAACGACCCGGATGTTCTCGCTGAACTCGGGTTGTTGGGGGCGAAGGCAGCTGGGTCCGCGGATGATGAGCCGGACGGGCACGCCGGCCCGGGATGCCGCGTAGAGGGCGGCGACGACGTCGGGGTGGGACAAGGCGTTGAGCTTCGCGTCGATGCCGGACGGGCGTCCGGCGCGGGCCGCGGCGGCCTCTCTGGCGATGGCGTCGAGCAGCCAGCGCCGAAGGTCGGTCGGGGCAAGCACGAGGTGCGTCAGCGGCGGGGGTCGGACGTAGCCAGTCAGGAGGTTGAACGTGTGGTTCAGGTCCTCGCCGAAGGCGGGATCCGCCGTCAGGAGGCCGTAGTCGGTGTAGGTGCGCGCCGTGGCGTGGTTGTAGTTGCCCGTCCCGAGATGGACGTAGCGGCGGAGACCGTCGGCCTCGCGGCGCACGACGAGGCAGGCCTTGAGGTGGGTCTTGAGGCCCACGATGCCGTAGACGACGTGGGCGCCGGCGTCCTCCAGCTTGCGGGCCCAAGCGATGTTCGCTTCTTCGGAGAAACGTGCGCGCAGCTCGACGAGGACGGCGACCTCCTTGCCGTGTTGGGCCGCTCGGACGAGGGCCTGGGCGATGTGCGACGACGCGCTCACCCGGTAGAGCGTCATCTTGATCGCGATGACGGCGGGGTCGTCGGCGGCGCCGGCGACGAAGCGCGTGACGGCCTCGAACTCGTCGTACGGGTGGTGAAGGAGCACGTCGCCGCGGCGGATGGTCGCGAAGGGGTCGTCGCTCGCGCCGAGGCCGGGGACGGGCCTGGAGACGTGGGGCGGGTCCCTCAGGACGGGCAGGTCGATCGTGCTGCTCAGCTCGAAGAGATCGGCGAGACCGATGGGTGATGGCATCGGGTACACGTCGGCTTCGTCGAGCTCCAACTCCGACTTCAGAAGCGTGAGGAGCGTTGGCGGCAGGTCGCGTTCGACCTGGAGGCGCACGGCGGCCCCGAGGCGCCGGCGTCGGACGGCGGCCTCGACGTGCTCCATGAGGTCCAAGGCGCGCCCTTCTTCGGCGTCGAACTCCGCGTCGCGGGTGACGCGCAGGGCCGTCGCCGACCGAACTTCGTAGCCGCTGAAGACGGCGTCGAGATGGGCGCGGACGACGTCTTCAAGCAGAACATAGCGGTGGCCTTCGCCCGGCACGCGAAGGAAGCGGGGGAGTCGGCCGGCGGGGAGGTGTAGGACGACCTGGCGCGCGTGGGGCAGCTCGTGGGGGTGGGTCGGGTCCAGCTCCACGATGACGGCCACGGTGCGGTTGGCCAGGTAGGGGAAGGGGTGGCCGGGATCGATGGCGAGCGGGGTGAGCACGGGGTGGACGTGCTGCTCGAACCAGCGGGAGACGAAGGCCTTGCCCGCGCGGTCGAGGCGGGCCGGCGTGAGGATGCGGACGCCGTGGGTGCGCAGCTCGGGCAGGAGTTGGCGCTCGAACAGGCGGTGCTGGCGGCGGACGAGCGGGTGGGTGCGGCGAGAGATGGCATCGAGCACCTCGCGCGGGGTGCGGCCGTCGGGCCCCCGGGTGTCGATGCCGGCTTCGACTTGGCGCCACAGCGCGGCGACCCGAACCATGAAGAACTCGTCGAGGTTCGCCGAGAAGATGGCGAGGAATTTCAGGCGTTCCAACAGCGGAACGTGGACGTCCTCTGCCTCTTCGAGGACGCGTTCCTGGAAGTCGAGCCACGCCAACTCTCGGTGGAGAAACGGAAATGGGGTGGGGGGTGGGGCCGGAGGCTTCTTGGGAGTCATGGGGAGATCCAGCGGGCCACGAGGCGGCGTGCGAGGTGTCGCTCGGTCCGCGCCATGGACTCGGCGGTGGCGCCGCCGATGTGGGGCGTGATGAGGAATCTGGGGTCGATGGCGGCCCGACGAACGAGGGGATGGTCGCCCATCCCGGCGGACTGCTCGCGGCACAAGACGTCGGTCGCGTAGCCCGCAAGCGTACCGGCCAGCACGGCGCGTTCGACGGCACCTTCGTCGACGACCTCACCGCGGGCCGTGTTGACGAGCCAGGCGCCCGGCCGCGCATGCTGGAGGGCGACCTCGTCGATGAGCCCGGTCGTGGACGGCGTCAGCGCGACGTGAAGCGAGACGATGTCGGCGGTGGCGAACAGCGCATGCAAGCCGAGGTTGGGCACCGGAGCGTCGGCGACGTGGGGGTCGCACATGACGACGCGAGCACCGAACGCGGCGGCCAACTCGCCGACCATTCGACCCAGTCGTCCCCAGCCGACGATGCCGACGGTGCGGCTCGACAGCTCACCGCCGCGAAACGCATCGCGGTCCCAGCGACCGTCGTTGACGGACCGAGTGGCGCCAGGCAGGTGGCGCAACGCGGCGAGCATGAGCAGCACGGTGTGTTCGGCGGTCGCCCGGATGCTGCGGAGGAACTCGGTTTCGCCGCGAAGGCTGCAGACGGCGATGTCGCGGGCGGCGAGGGCGACCTCGTCGAGATGGGTGTGGCCGGTGGTCGGTGTCGCCACGACGGTCAGGCGTGGCGCCGCTGCGATGAGGTCTCCGTCGATGTGGTGACGGAGGCGCACCCAGAGCGCGTCGGCGTCGACAACACTCGACTTGAGCGTCGAACGGTCGGCGTCGAGCCAGCTCACGCGGAAGGAGGTTTCGAGGGTGGCGGCGGCTTCGGCGTCGAAACCGCCGGACTCGGCCACCACGAGGTGCGGTCGGCGGTCCGTCACGGGCAGCGGCCGGCGCGGCGAAGAAGCGCTTCGGCGTACCAGAGGTCGAAGGGCTCGTCGATGTTGCAGGCCCGCTCGCGTGGCACGATCCAGGCGCGGCAATCGTCGCCGGCGATCCGGCCGGACCGAAGGACGAGCGTGCGCGTCACGTAGACGCTGCCGTCGCGCAGGTGCAACGTGGGCAGGTCCTGGCGGCGCTGGCCCTCGAAGGCCTCGGCAAAGGGGGGATTGTGGACGCGGCCTTCGGCGTCGAGCGTTTTCATGCGGGCGGGATGGCGTTCGCCGACGTCGGTGTAGCCGATGACGCTGTCGGCACCCGTTTGGCGGAGGAGCGCGATGGCCCCGTCGATGTCGGCCGTCGTGCGGAGCGGGTTCGTCGGCTGCAAGATGAAGACGGCGTCCCAATCGCCGCCGAGGCGGTCGAGGACGTCGAGCAGCACGGGCAAGGTGGGGGTGTCGTCTTGGGCGAGGTGGGCCGGCCGGAGGAAGGGCACGTCCAGGCCGCAGTCACGGCCGACGGCGGCGATGGCGGGGTCGTCGGTCGAAAGGACGACGGACGCGAGCGTGGAGGCCTTGGCAGCCTCGGCCGTCCAGGCGAGCAAGGGCCGCCCGCCGAGCGGGGCGATGTTCTTGCCTGGGATGCCTTTGCTCCCCCCGCGGGCGGTGACAATCCCGAGAACGCGCATGTCAGGCCTTGGCCTGCTTTTCCAGTCGTCGTTCGCGTCGAAGGTTGAGGAACTGGACGACGAGGGAGAACGCGATGGCCGAGTAGATGTAGCCCTTGCTGACGTGCTGGCCGGTGGCTTCCATGGTCAACATGGCGCCGATGAGGACGAGGAAGGCGAGCGCAAGCAGTCGGACCGAAGGGTTGTCTTGCACGAAGTCGCCGATGGGGCCGTCGAAGAACATCATCACGACGCCGCTGATGAGAATCGCCGCGACCATCACGGGCAGGTGCTCCGCCATGCCGACGGCAGTAATGACGGAGTCGAGCGAAAACACGAGGTCGAGGACCAGGATCTGGAGCAGGATGGAGCCCATCTGGCTGGCGCCCCCCACGTCGGCGGTTGTGTGGGATTCCGCAGGTCGTTCGACGGCCTCGAAGATCTCCGTCGTCGCCTTGTAGAGCAGGAACACGCCGCCGAGGCCAAGCACGATGTCGCGTCCGCTCCAGGGCCTCCAGAAATCAAAGAGCGGCTCCGTGAGGGTCGTGAGCTGCTGGATGAAGGCCAACAGGACGACGCGGGACAACATCGCAGCCGCCAAACCCAGGCGTCGCGCCAACGTCCTTCGCGCCGCGTCGACCCGGGCGGTGAGGATCGTGATGAATACGATGTTGTCGATGCCGAGAATCAGCTCCATCAACGTCAGCGTTGCGAAGGAGATCCAGACCTCGGGATCGGTGAGCGACATGAGTCCTCGTGGGCCCGTCAGGGCGACACGATGCGGCCCCCCGTGGCACTGGCGATGTCGGTGATGGCGAAGAGGCCTGCCTTCTTACGCACGACGCCAACGTCGGGCAAGCTTCCACCGGGGTCGGCGTGCCAGACATAGGTGACCCGGGTGTTCGATCCGTCGGCGGCAAAGCGCCACTGACCGTCCAGGCGGCCGAGGCGGATGGTCTGGCCATTGTCTGGCGCCTTGGGGTGGGTCGTGGGGGTCCAGGTGAAGGCGACGGTGCCGTCGGCCTCGGTCGTTTCCGTGAAGCGTGCGACGTAGTCGCGGTCGGTGGTGGGGAAGGGGTAGTCCATCACGACATGCAGGACGTCGGGCTCCAGCCGCGCGATCTTGGTGATGGACGCCATCTTGGCGACGTGGGCGTCCAGTGCCCGGAACGTCTGCACGGCCGTGTCCACCGGGACGGAGACGACGCCGGTGCTGCGACAGTACGGGCCCGCCGGCGTGTCCGTGCACTCGATGGCGACGGGGCTCTTCGCGAGCGGCTCCCACGTGGACGTGGGGGCCGGCAGAGCGAGGGCCAAGGTCGAAAGTACAACGATCACGTGTGCTCCCGGTGGTCAACCCACGGGCGTCGTTTGCCTTCCGTCGGATAGCACGGCGCGGGAGGCTCCGATGGCCTGGTGGTTGGCGCTGACGGGGTGCACGGTCGACGAGCGGGCGGACACCTGCGGCGATCCCGCCTCCACCTCCCGCTATGTCGTGACCGAGCTCGTGTTCGCGAGGAGCGTCGATGGCGTCTCCTCGGGGTTCGATCTCGACGGCGTGGAGAACCAATGCAGCGTTCCAGATCTCGTCACGCCCGAGGGGGCCACGGGCATCGACAATGCGCTGGCCAACCTCATCCCGGCGTTGGAGCTCACGGAGGCCGTCGCCGCCGAAGGCCTCATCCAGGACGCGATCAACGAGGGCGACCTGCTGCTCGTCTTCGAAATGGCGGGCGTCGACGACCCCATGAATGACGACTGCGTCGATCTTTCGATGAAGCGCGCGATGGGCCTTCCCAACCTGGGGGCCGACGACCGGATCGAGTCCGGCCAGACCTTCGATGTCGACCCGGCCGGGGAGCAGGTCGCGATGGGCCAGGTTTCGCTCGAAGACGGCTACGTCCACGGCGAGGGGCTGGAGATGTCGCTCGACGTCAACATCTTCGACAAGGAACTGGTCTTCCCGCTTCACAACGGGCAGGTCGACCTCTTCCTCGACGACCGCGGCCTGGCACACGGGACCTTTGCCGGGGGCACGGGCGTCGACGCGCTTTTGGCCGTGGCGGGCACGGAGGACGTCGACCCGGCCCTCGTGCCCCTGGTCGAGGGACTGTTGGCCACGAATGCGGACTTGATGCCGGGGCCCGACGGGGAGTGCACCCAGGTGTCCGTCACCTTCGAATTCCAGGCGTCGGTGGCCTTCTTCTACGACGAGTAGGGCGTCACCAGACGAGGACGGCCGCGCCCACCACGAGTCCGGCGCCGGTGCCGACGAGCAGGATGCGCTGGCCGCGCTGCAGCTTCCCCGAGGCGGCGTGGCGGGCGAGTGCGGTCGGAAGGGACGCGGCGATCATGTTCCCGTGGCGCGCCACGATGTCGACGATGCGGGAGGCGTCGACGCCAAGCTTCGTCATCGCTGCGACACCCGGGCCTGACGCTTGGTGGGGGACGAGCCAGTCGATGTCGTCGGGCGTCATGTCGAGGTCGCGGAGGAGGCCGCCGACGAGTTCGGCAACTCGCGGCACGGCGGCTTTGTAAATCCTGGGCCCGCGCATCTGGAACAAGTTGTGCGACGGCGTGGTCGTGGGCTCGTTGGGGTGCGCGGATGTGCCACAACCGCGCAACTCGGCGAGGTCGGCGAACTCGGGGAACGTCGCGGTGCGCAGGCCGAGCAGTGCGCTGGGGGATCCCGCCGGGGTGGCCGTGACGAACGCGGCGGCGGCGCCGTCGCCGATCAGGGCGGCCGATTCGGGGTGGCTGGGGTCGCGGCTGACGCTGCCCTGTTCGCTGCTGACGACGACGACCCGGCGCGCCTGACCCGTCCCGATCAGGCCCGCGGCCTGCTGGAGACCGACGAGGAAGGAGAGGCAGGTGCTGTGGACGGAGAAGCTCGGGACGCCGGTCCAGCCCAATTCGCGGAGGATGAAGATGGACGAGTCGGGGATGAGCTGAATGGGCGTGAGGCTGGCGTTGATGAGGACGTCAGGCGGCCCGTCGGGGCAGACTTCGCGGACGACGCGCGCCGCCATGGCGTCCATCGGTTCCGTGGAGATGCGGCGCTCGAGGATGCCGGTGCGGGCCAGAATCCACTCCGCGGACCGTCCGATCCGGGGGGCCAACGCGGCCGCGGTCTCGACTGTGGGCGGGGCCCAGTAGGCGGTGCGCGCGATGTGGACGCCGACGGGCGCCGTGCGGCTCACGCCGCGTCCAGCGGGGGCAGAAAGGTCGTCGTGAAGGGCAGGCAGTCGCGGCGGATGCGGTCGGCATCGAGGCCGAACTTCGCCAGATCGTAGCCGTGCTTGCTCTTGTACGCGCGCTGCTCGGCGGCCTGGGCCGAGATGGCGGCCTTGAGCTTGTCGTCGGGCGTGTGGCCGATGAACTGCAGCAGCTCGTCCATGACGACGTCGAACTCGCGCATCATGCGGTCGTACCGGACGACGTAGACGTCTTTGCGATCGATCTTGCCGCTCGACCAATCGGCTTCGAAGCGGTTGAGCAGCTCGACGAGGGCCAGGTAGAGACGCTCAAGGTACCGTTTGCGGATGTCCTCAGGCAGCTTCCAGAAGCCGAAACGCTTGTCGAGGACGCCCGTGACGAGGCTCATCGCCGACGGCAGGATCTCGACCGGGTCGCGCGCCATGTACAGGACGCGGGCGTCGGGGAAGGTGGTCATGAAGCGCGGCAGGCGGGGCCCGACCGAGAACAGCTTGGCGACGATCCGCTGATCGCCGTGGGCGACAAGGCTGCGCCGCCAGAGCTTGTCGAGCCAGGCGAAGTCGCGCTCGGCGTTGTCGCGCGTGTCAGGCTCGAACTGCTTGCGGTGGTCGACCTCGTCGAAGGCGAGGAAGAAGCCGTAGAGGAAGAAGCCGTCGAAGTGGCGGAACAGAACAGCGACGTCGTCGGTCTCGACGCTCGTCAGGCTCGTTTCGTGGGCGACGGTGCTGTGGTGGCGGGCTGGGCTGATGCGCTCGAGGATCGGGAGCAGCGGCTTGAGCACGATCTGCAGCGTCAGCGACGGGTACAACATCCGCCACAGCTCCATCCCGGAACCGATGCCGTGGTCACACAGGAAGCGCTGGAGGAACGTGGTGCCCGTGCGCGGGTTGCCGACGAGGATGACGGGCCGGCGGACGTCGGCCTTGCGCAGTGACGGGAAGAGCACGTGGTCGACCATCATGCCAAGGGCCACCGACATGCGGAGGCACGCGAACAGACCGGCCGTCACGATCGGGCTGAACCGGGCACCGAAGGTTCGCGCCACGACGCCGTAGGCGGCGCCCATGCGCGACATCATCGTGTCCATCGACCACTCCTGCACGCGGTCTACGCGATGCCCGGCGGCTAAGCTGGGGAGGCCCCCGCGTCGAACGATCCGCTCGGGGACGGCGTTCTAGACCGGTTCCCTGGTCAGAGCCCGAAGAAGGAGCCGCCGACGCCGGAGCCGCCGCTCGCACCGCCGCCAAGGCCGCCGCCTGCCGAAGCGCCGCCGCCGACGCCACCGCCAGCCATGGAGCCCAGGGGCCCGGCCGCCAGGGCGACCGTGTTGAAAGTCTCGGAGACCGAGATGCCGGCGGCCGTGAGCGCGCCGATCATGACAATGCTGATGAGGGCTGCGATGAGTCCGTACTCGAGCGCCGTCGAGCCCCGTTCGTCGATGTCGCCGGTGCGCGAAAGCGCGGGCGTCATGGTGCGGGTCTCGATGGGCGAGCTGGTCCTCGTCATGTCGTCGTGCATGGTGGCCCCCGAGGCTAGGGTAGGGTTGGGATCTTCGGAGGGCCAGCGAAATGTGGAACGGCCTCGCGATGCTGTTCTCGTGCGGTTCTCCGACCACGGAAAGCGATCCGGTCACGGCGTGCGCGTCCGCCCCAGGCTGGTCCGAGGCCGATGGTGTTCTGCGGAGTTGGTGCACGGGCTGCCATGCGTCGGCGCTGCCGATCAGCCTGCGCCAGGGCGCACCCCTCGGGGTCGACTTCGACACGTACGCGGGCGCGAGCCACTGGGCGTCACGCATCGCGGTGCGCGCGTCCCAGTTGGGGGACATGCCGCCTGCGGCCGGGATGCCGGACGCCGACCGTCAGTTGCTGGCCGACTGGGTCGCTTGTGGTGCGACGGGAACGTCGGCGTCGATTCCGTCCGAGTGTGGGGCGGCCACAGATGTGGGGCCGCTCGCGCTGGATGCCGCTGGGGCTGTGGCGTGGTGCGAGGCTGGCTTCGGGGCCGTCGACGGCGACCTCGTGTGGACCGGGGAGGGCGCGATCGACTGCCTTTGCGATGTGGCGGGGAGCCTGACCGTGGAGTCGGGGACCTTGGAGGCGCCGCGGTTGACCCGGGTCGGCGGAGCCGTCACGTTGACGGGCGGGTTCAACGCGGCCAATCTGGCGGAGGTGGCGTCTCTCGCGGTGGGGCCAGGTGGGCTTGTGGAGACGCTGCAGCTGTCATCGCTGGCGACGGTGGAGGGCGACCTCCTTGTCCGGAGTGGCCCGGAGCGTCTCGACCTGCCTCGGTTGACGGAGGTGGGTGGCGACTTCGTCGTGGAGGGCGTGGACGGTCTCGTTGCCATTGATGGGCTCGATGGGCTGATTCACGTCGGGGGGTCGCTGCGCTGGGAGGGCCTGCCGGCCGTCGACGTGCTGCCGGGGCTGCGTGCGCTGACGTTTGTGGGCGGCGACGTGGTGTGGATGGAATTGGGCGCGCCGTATTGGCCGACCCTGGGGTCGCTTCAGGCGATGGACGGCTCGCTGGTGCTGTCGGGTGGCGAAGCGACGATGTTGACGGTCGGTCCGCTGCTCGGGTGGGTCGGTGGTGACGTCGTCATCGAACACCTGCCGTCGCTTGCCGACGTCGACGCGCTTGGCGCGCTGACCGCGGTGGGCGGCGGGGTTCAAATCGCGTCCTTGCCTTCGTTGGAGACAGTGGCGATGTTCGCGGTATTGGCGACGGCAGGCAGCCTCGTCGTGGAGGACGTCGACCCGATCACGGGAATCGTGTTGCCCCTGACGGACCTTTCTGGCGGGTTGACGCTGCATGGAAATGACGGATTGTTGGACCTCGATGGGTTGTCGCAATTGGGGCACGTCGGCGGGGACGTGGTGGTGACCGACAATACGGCATTGCCGGAGGCGGAGATTGAGGTCTGGTTGGCGGGCGTCGCGGTGGATGGGGTGGTGGTGAGGGCCGGGAATGGGTTGTGAGGGGGTCACGTTTGAGGCGGGGTGGCGCGAGGCGGGGCTGCAAGGCCGAAGCGCGCATCCAGGAGGCCCTCTTGAACGGCCTCGAAGCGGTCTGGGTGATCTGCCTGGATTCTCTCGAATGTGGGCGAATCGCGTTGTGGTGCGCTCGCCAAACCTCGATCACGACGATGCCCTCAGCCCGCGATCGAAACCACTACACGCTTAAACACTCATCTCGAAACTTACCGTTGAAGCTTTCGTATGCTCCGTTCTGCCAGGGCTTGCCGGTGTCGATCAGGGCGGTCTCCACGCCCGCCTCCTCCATCCACCGCAGGATCGCGTGCGACACGAACTCCGGGCCGTTGTCCGACCGCATGTACCGCGGCGCGCCGTGAAGGCTGACGAGCCGAGCGAGCACGTCGATGACGCGCCTCGACCTGATGCTTCTGGCTGACCGTCTACGAGTAGGCTTGCAGTCGAATACCCGACGACCGGCGTCGTCAGGCCGCCCGGGACGTGGCTGATGTTCAGTTTGGGGTTCGTGGTCGATCTGGCCTGTGCGAAGCCACAGGCCGTCACCGAAATCCAGTTCGTTCCTCGTGACTTGGAGGTCACCCAGTCGACGTCCATTGGCCGCTCCCGGGACGGCGCTTGGTGGGTGGTCGACGAGGATGGGGTGGGTCGGCTGCGTCCCGACGGGACCCTGCAGCGTTGGCCCAACCGGCTCCGCGGTCCCATGGTTGTTCTGCCTGCCGGTAAGACCGACGTGTGGGTGTTGACGGCGGAGAGCGATCTGCGTGTGGCGCCCGACGGGACGACCTTGGCTGCACCGGTTGTCCCGCAGACTCGGGCCCTGGGTTCTCTCGCTGATGGCAGCATGTGGATGATCGGCGTCGAAGCAAGCGTTCGGTACCGCGGAGAGGATCTGGCGCCGCTCGCCCTCCACAGCGTCCATGAACGCCTCGCGACCGTGGCGAGCGACCTCCTCATCGCCGTCAGCGATGGGCAAACCCGCGTCGTGGAGCCCGATGGGTCCACCCGTGTGTTTGGAGGTGCTCCTGGCCAAGTCAAGGTGCTCTTTACGATGGGAGGCCGCGCTTGGGCGGCCAGGGCGTGGGGCCTATGGCGGTGCCGTTGCCCGGACCTACATGGCGGTTCGCCGAGCAGGTCGAGGACGTGCCGTGGTTCTTTGACGGCTTGATGGCCCAAGCGAGTGACGGCCGTCGGGTGGATTTACCCTTCGCGGCGAATGGCGTTGCGGTGGTGGGCGGCGATTTACTCGCCGGCGGGCTGGAGGGATTTGTGCGGTGCACCGTCGCGACAGGGGAGTGCGTGGTGCTTTCGGACGCTGGGGTGGCCCTCAGCGCTCGGGGCGGCATCGTCCGCGTGCTTCCCAGGGGATCCGGCACGTTGTACCACCTGTGGTTGAACGGCCAACTCGTGGAGGTTCCGAAGGCGGTTGCGCGCGCTGAAATCGTCGAGCCGCGCGAAGAGGGATGGTGGATTGTCGACGACGAGGGGCAGCGGCTGGTCGCGGGACGCGAATCCGCCGAAACGGCCCGTTAGGTGCCTGCATTGTTGGTCGGCGAGACCAGGTTCTGGTCGTGGGGGCGGCCCCGGTCGAGCCGATTTGGGGGGTTCGCGGCGGGCGTTGCGCTGGGGCTGGACGACCCATCGTGCGATCCGTGAGTGCACAACGCTCTCTTCGGCGGCCTTAGGCCGCGACGCGAGGACCTCTTGAGGTCACCGTTGGGCCTGTCGGGAGCTGAGTGAACCTGGAGCTCTGACACCGGCGGAATGGCGACCGCGACCCGGACGTCCGCGAGGCGGGCGTCGATTGGCGGTGTGGCCAGTCCTACACGCCGCCGGGGCACGAGAGGCTGGGCCAGCCGCCGAAGACTCGACGAGAGCGTCGTCGGCTGGGTCGGCCGGCAGTTCCACGCTCCATGGGGTCCGTCCCGTACGCCTGACAGTTGGGGGACCGCTTCCGGGACGCTGTGCCCTAGATGCCAGGCACCGAAAGCGGGTCGCTGCCGTCGGAACCGTAGAGCCACTCTACGAAGTCATCGAAGGTGTCGTCGTCGGTGTCCGGGTCGTCGTCGGACGTGCCGGCAGCGTCCTCGTACAACTGTTGCAGGCCATCGCCGTCGTCGTCGATGCCGTCGTTGGGGTCGACTGGGTCGGAACCCCAAAAGACCTCGTCGCCGTCATTGTCCCCGTCGCGATCGGTGTCAGCGACGCCTGGGCGCGTCCCGTAGGTGCGCTCTTGCTCGTTCGTTAGGCCGTCGCCGTCGGGGTCGTCGTAGCGGCCCAGGCCGACAGGGGCCGCGGCCGCGAATTGGGACCATCAAAGGCCGATAATCACCAAACCCATCATGCCACACCTTCTGTGGATCGCCATTGTATCGGAAAGGAACGGCGACGGGTTGAGTTCAATTGCGAAGCTCGATGGTGGCGGGGACCGGGCGTCGCCCGGGCCCGTTCGAGACGTCGCGGAACGGCATCGACGCTACGCTAGCGGCCGTCAAGGAGCTTGGCCTGCCCGCTGCCTGGTTCGTTGAAGACCTTGGGA
>SXGS01194357.1_pt1 | contig 69389 bp, 51 predicted proteins | sample 3174681 | NCBI WGS metagenome assembly SXGS01 (sample SAMN11356861, study PRJNA531348) | freshwater metagenome | isolation source: freshwater sample F1-80 | place: China: Fuxian Lake, Yuxi | collected 2017-12-25
AAATGGTTCGCGGCGCCGGGGTCAGTTTGGGTTCGACCGGCAACGTTCAAGTCATCATTGCCATGGAAGATAAATCGCAACAACCCCATGCCTTGGTTCGGGTCCAACTCGAACGCGACGACAAATCGATTTCTGTCGCCAAAGCTAGAGAACCAACTGCGACCTGGATGGTGCGCTCCGTGGGCGATTGAGCCATGTCCGCGAACGGTGTTACGGATTGGTTCAACCGTACCAAGAATGCGCCTTGTAAAGAATAGCCGAGAATAAGTGTCAGGTACTTTTTGTGCGGAGCATCCGAAGGACGAGTTCTTCGCAGGAGATACCTGACACTTATTTCTTGAGCGCTACTAAGTGAAGGGTGTCAAGAATCGCACAACAGGATTGCTTGATCAGCTTCGGCGCGAATCTCGGAAATCCAGCAGACACGATTCGTCAAGCTGCTAAACTTCTGCAACAACAGCTTCAACTCGACGATACAAATTTCCGTTTGAGTCGTTTATTTGGTACGCCGCCAGTAGGCGGCCCGGTCGGTCAACCACCGTTCGTCAATGCAGTCGCGGCTCTGCGGACGACAGCCAATCCATGGTCGGTTTGGCAGCACATCCGAGAAATCGAATTAACTCTAGGACGTCGGCGTAACCAGCGCTGGGAGGCCCGAGCAATCGATCTCGATATTCTCTTATTCGACCACGCACGCATCTGGTCGCCGCAACTAAAAATTCCGCATCCACGCATGGCCATGAGGAGATTTATCCTAGTGCCCGCCTTGGATGTGGCTGAGAGATGGATTGACCCTGTTTCGCAACTTTCGATTACCGATCTAGCCTCGCGTTTGCAAGCTCGGCCAGCCAGTGTTTTGGTGGTTGGCCAACGGTCCGCGGGAATTGAGCGACTAGCACTCGATGCCGCTCGCAAAGCGATGGCAGAGTGGGTCGATCCGCTGATAAGTACGGAACAATCGGTACGGGGAGCACCGGAACCACTAGAGACTGATGCTCCGGTGATCGAAGTCTTTCAACTGAAACGCGGCGTGGACAGACAGCCAGGATTGTCGCATGGTCGATGGATTGGTTTCTTGCCCAGCGAAATGCTGAACGAGTCACGCTTGCTTTTGACGGAACAACGTCCCAAGCTGACAATGGTGATTGCACCTCCAATGGCTCAAGAGGGAGCTGCCTGGGAAGATCTCTATCGATCGATGGCCGAAAGGATGGAGCTGAGCGACCCACCGCGCAGCGATGGCGCTTGTGCGAAATGGCCAATCGACGGGCCTCGGTACTTGTTGGCTGGCGATGATCTCCAGTGGGCCGAGCATGAGATCGTGTCGGCGCTGGAAGCGATGGATTGTCCGATCGAACCTATTGTGGAGGTGTAGTTTGAAAGTTGTTGAGAGCCCGTTGGAAGCTTACGCTCACATTGATCAATGGCGCCGCCAAGGTCTGCGCATTGGACTTGTTCTTACGATGGGTGCATTGCATGAAGGGCATGTTAGCCTAGTGCGACGCTCGAAAGACGAAAACGATATCACGGTGGCCAGCGTCTTTGTCAATCCGACGCAATTTGGCCCGCACGAGGACTTCTCACGATATCCTCGCATGCTTAGCGAGGATACGCTCAAGCTGCGCAATGCCCACGCGGATATGGTGTTCATGCCCAGCGCGGAGCAAATGTATCCCTCGGGATTTTCCACGTTTGTCGAACCTCCGTCTGTCGCGAAGGGACTCGAAGGCGCCTGCCGTCCCGACCACTATCGAGGCGTGGTGACGGTAGTGTTGAAATTACTCTCGATCCTGCCCAGCCGCATCGCCTATTTCGGCCAAAAGGACTATCAACAATATTTAGTGATTCGCAATATGGCCGAAGATCTCAATTTGCACGTGCGAGTTCAGTGTTGTGAAACCGTGCGCGAATCCGACGGACTAGCGATGAGCAGTCGCAATCGATATCTGAAACCTGCCCAGCGGCATCAGGCGCTCGGTTTGTGGCGTGCACTCGTCACGGCCAAGGAGATGTTGGCACACGGTGATATCGATGTATCTCGGCTTGAATCCGCTATGAGAAATCAGTTGTACAAAGACGGTGTGGATCGTATCGACTACGCGCGAGTAGTCGATCGAGAATCACTAGAGCCCATGATCAACGTCGACCGGCCATCGGTCGCGCTGATCGCTGCCTACGTTGGCTCGACTCGCCTGATCGATAACATTTTTCTGCAAGCAGACGTCGCGGCTGTTAAAACGTCGTAGCTGAAACCAGTTTTTTCTAGACCGATTGAGAGCAGGGCTATGCTTACTGCTACCGACGTTCCTTGGGTCCACGGTTTAACCATTGGCCAGGTTTTAGCAGAGACGGCTCGAAAATTCCCGGATGAGGACGCGTGTGTTTTTCCGAAACTCGCATATCGCTTGTCCTGGAGCCAACTTGATTCACAAGTCAGCGTGGTGGCCCGAGGACTGTTGGCGATGGGCGTACGGCCAGGAGAGCACGTAGCGATTTGGGCGACCAACGTGCCCGAGTGGGTGCTACTGCAATTCGCCACCGCCAAGATCGGCGCGGTGCTGGTGACAATCAATCCCGCTTATCGGGCTTACGAATTGCGTTTTGTGTTGAGCCAATGCGATGCAGTGGCCTTGTTCCTGGTCGATCGATTCAAGTCGTCTGATTATTTTTCCATGCTCGGCGAAGTTTGTCCTGAGTTGGCCGAGTGTACTCCAGGCAACTTGCGATCCGAGGCATTTCCCCGTTTGCGACATGTGGTAGCAATTCAAGGTCAGGCGCCAGCAGGTGCGCTCAGTTGGTCGCAAATGCTGGAAGCTGGAACAGCCATGTCCTGTGAGCGAATTACAACCATTGAACGAACGCTCATGCCGCTAGACCCAATCAATATTCAGTACACTTCCGGCACGACCGGCTTTCCCAAAGCAGCGATGCTCAGCCATCAAAACCTGTTGCTGAACGCTTACTATGTCGGTGCTTGCCAGTTGCTCAGCCAACGGGATCGCGTTTGTATTCCCGTCCCGTTCTATCATTGCTTTGGCTGTGTACTGGGAACATTGTGTTGCGCGGTTTACGGTGCAACTATGATTATTCCCGGTGAGTACTTTAATGCCGCAGATACTTTGGCGGCAATCGAAAGTGAACGCGCCACCGCAGTGTACGGAGTTCCTACGATGTTCATCGCGGAACTAGAAGATCCAACTTTTTCGAATCGCGACTTGCGGTCTTTGCGCACTGGAATCATGGCCGGTTCCCCTTGCCCCATCGAGATCATGCGGCAAGTCATCGAGCGCATGGGTGCGCACCAAATAACGATCGCGTATGGACAAACGGAAGCCTCGCCGGTTGTGACTCAGACTCGCATCGAAGATTCACTGGAACTGCGAGTCGAAACTGTTGGTAGTCCGATTCCCGGTGTCGAAGCCAAAATCGTTGATCCGCTGACCCGAGAGACTCTGGAGGATAACCAACAAGGTGAATTCTGTTCGCGCGGCCATGTCGTTATGTTGGGTTACTACAAAAGTCCAGAGGCGACTGCCGAGGCTATCGATGCGGACGGCTGGTTGCACAGCGGTGACTTGGCAGTCCGTTTGCCCAGCGGCCACTTCAAGATCACTGGACGGCTCAAAGACATGGTTATTCGTGGTGGCGAGAACATTTTTCCTCGCGAGATTGAAGAGTTTCTGTACACGCATCCCGCAGTCCAACAATCGGCGGTTGTGGGCATCCCAGACGCAAAATACGGCGAGGAGCTATGCGCGTGGATTCAACTGAAATCCGGTGCTTCGACAACCGCAGAAGAACTGCGCGAATTCTGTCGAGAAAATCTGGCCCACTTCAAAGTTCCTCGGTACGTACGGTTGGTCGACGAGTTTCCTCAAACCGTCACCGGGAAAATCCAAAAGTTCCGCATCCGAGAAATCATGCGACAAGAATTGGGGAACTCGGATCAGCATCGCTAGCCGGTCAGCGCGCGAATCCCACCGGCTTGCCCGGTGGATCGTTAGGCTTCAAGCTACCCCGACATCGCACGTCCCAATGATAGACCGGTCACTCTTGGTCGCAGGCGCGGCTATCAAGCAAAACAAAGAACGCGTTGCAACATCGTCATCGATCTTGCAACGCGTCATTTGTGTACGTGTCCATTTAGTGACACTCAAGGAAGTGCGCGGTGGTGAACCGTGGCCGGGTTTTTCCACCTACCATGCTAGAACACGTCAAGAATGAAATGGTGGCCGGAGTGGTAGCGTCGATTGCTGGGATATTCGTTATGCCACTGCCGGTTATAAACCGGAATCTGCATTTCTGCGGGATAACGATGGTAAAGGCTGTCGCTGCTGCGATAGTACTCGTTGCCCTTGAAGTTCTGTGGGTAGAAAACGTATGGGTAGTGATAGAATCGCTGAACATCGCGATTGCTGCTCGCTCCACCCCAAACGCGTCCGTAGGCTCGTGGGTCTGCCGCGTCGGACGAATTGATGCATGATCCAAGCAAGCTGGCGATGGCCAAAAGGCTGAGAATTGTCTTGCGCAACATGATCTTGAACTATTCCCCTGGGAAATTTCTTCGAATTACCGGCTGCGGATAGCCGATACTCAGTTTTTTCGGTGAAGTCCAACCCGAGCGAGCCCTGTTAGGCTGCTTGCGCTCGCCGTGTTACTCTAAAAATCGGCCATCGCAAACGTGGAGTTGAAGGAATATTCCACACAAACCGCAAGACCATCTGTGGCCGGGTAGATCGGTACAGTGGGTAGACTTTGCCGACCAACATAAAAAGACACTGAATTGAAACAGCCGAGTGCGCAGATATTAAGCGGCCTTCCATTTTCATTCGGAGGCTGCGTCATGGGATTCGTCGCTTTTCGCTTATTAGAGAATCCATGTGAGTACAGGGTCCGCGAACTGACCGGTCGATGTCAAGGTATCTCGATGGACCACCGCCTCAGTCAGCTACGGAGCTATGTGCGTGGATCGATGGGGTACTTTGGTTTGGCTTCTCAATTGGAACTGTTTGACCGGCTTGATCAGTGGCTTCGTCGGCGCATTCGCATGTGCTATTGGAAACAATGGCGCAGACTGAAACGCCGCCGCGAGATGCTCATTCAGTTGGGCGTACCACGACGTCAAGCCATTCGCCATGCGCGTAGTCGCAAAGGCCCTTGGCATATGGCCAAGACCATCACCAAAAAATGCATTACTCGGAACTGCGGAGGAGCGTTTTCTTTTCGTACTGTGCGGGGATAGAAATGACTGGGTCAAACACCTGTGCATCGTGCCGCAACCGAGGTCCAGCAATCGCATACCTGGTCGCAGGTCGAGTTCCTCACACAACCACTCGGTAAGCCACAGGGCGTTGGAGGCACTGCCCATGCTCGCCGCCACCCAGTCCGGATGATAACGCGAACTTCGGAGAAATCGGTCGGACGCTAATTGTTCACGGGCATCCATCATGACAATCCTTTTATCGAAACGAATCGTATTGCAAACTACCCGGTTGTATTCAACTGATAGTTTGCTCGTGTTGAACTGAGTTGCCGGCGCGTCGTTAGGTGCTCATAGGGTCTCGAGTGGAACAACATGCAACCTCAACGATTTCCCGATCCCGTCAAATTGTCCAGGTATCGTACGAACCATTCGACGTTGCGTTTCATGCAATCGAGCATCAACCTAGGTTCCTCAATTCCGTGAGGAGTTCGTGGGTAGATGACCATCTTGGTCGTGCACCCTTGTCGTTTGAGAGCATTGTAAAGCTCTTGTCCTTGTGGCAAGGGGACTCGCAAATCGCGCTCGCCATGTTGGATCAATGTAGGCGTCGTGACTCCTTTGACGTGAAACACTGCGGAATGCGCGCGGTAGGCTTCCCACCCGTCCCAAAACTCACCCGCGAAGTAGTCGGGCAAGAAACTCGGGATGTCAGCAGTTCCAGTAAAGCTGACTAAGTTCGTAACTCCTGCGCCGACACTGGCCGCTCGAAAACGCTTCGTTTGCGTGATCGTCCAGCTCGTCATGAACCCGCCATAGCTCCATCCCATAACACCTAATCGATTGGGGTCGGCTATTCCCTGAGCGATCACGTGATCCACTCCGCGCATGATATCGCGATAGTCGCCACCGCCCCAGTCGCCATAATTTGCGTAGCGAAACTTCCTGCCATAGCCACTGCTTCCTCTCGGGTTAGGGCGAAGCACCGCGTAACCGTGGGCAGCAAAGGTCGCGATGGGATATGGATTCGCTGTTCCATCAAAGCTGCGCGAAAACACTCCCATCGGTCCTCCGTGAATGACCAGCAGCAATGGATAACGAGTGCCAGGACTGTGATTGACCGGCAAGGTTAATAATCCTTCGATTTCGAATCCTTCGGTCGATTTCCAAGTAATGACCTCGGTGTGTCCCAACTTTTCCAGCGGCAATTTCTCGGGTTGAATATGGCTGACTCGAACCGGTTGGAAGCCATCGATCTGGCTGCAGTAAGCCTCCGGCGGCTGAGCGAAATTCTCCCAACCAAATCCGATGTGGGTGCGTCGCGAGTTCAGGAACACGCCGCTGATCGACATACCGTCTTCGCGGCTGAGCGTTTCAACCGCACCAAGACGCGTCATCGCCTGCAATCGCAAACTTGTTCCTTGCATCTCGGTAAAGTAGATCTTGGTACCGTCTGCTGACCAACCCACGATTTCCGAATACCGGCCGAATCCGTCGCTAGTCTCGGGCAACAAGTGGACGCTTCCGCCCGACGTGGCGATTATGGCAAGCCGCCGCGCGCCAGCCCAAGTTGCAGGAACGTCGCTAAGCGTAAATACGATCGATGATCCATCTGGAGAATAGAAGGGCGTACCTTCGGCAGCGGGCGTGTTCGCGAGATCGGTAATCGCACTGCTGGCACAATCGACGATCGACAGATGACTACTGGCCCAGTCGTCGGGTTGTGGCGACTGGCAATGAGCGAAAACGATCTTGCCGCTGTCCGGCGACCAATCCAACGCAGCTCGACCCGCGCGTGCCGCGTCGCTGGCGATGCTTCGATCTTTGGGGCTAATCGCTAACAAATCGCGTTGAAGCGATGGCGACTCATCGACGCTCACCACATACAGCCGACTGTGTTTTACGTTCTCGTCAACGACGATTGCGTCGTTCTTGGTTCGCACTCGCTCTTGTTCGTCCGGTGTCTCACTATCGAGGGCAGTTAACGCAATTGAGCGACTGTTGGGAGACCATTTGAATCCACTCACATCGCCTTTCATTGCAGTTAATCGAATCGCTTCGCCGCCGTCGACTCGCATCAACCACAAGTTCTTCTTCGAAGCGACTCCTTCTTCGTCATCCCGATTGGAAACAAAGCACAACCATTTTCCATCCGGTGACCACTGAGGATCATCAGACGATTTTTGTCCGCGTGTAAGTTGCCGTTGGTCGGAGCCATCGGCGTTGGCGACAAATATTTGTGTGCGGAATTCGCTTTGGTCGCCATCCATGATGGCTTCGCGCACTGCGAACGCGACGCGACGGCCATCGGGCGATACTTGCACGCTGCCAATGCGCTTGATCGTCATCATGGTTTCAGGCGACCATTGCCGCGGTTGGTCGGACTGTCCATATACAGTACTCGCTGTCGACATTGTCACCAGGACTCCTGTTAGAGCAAAGGTGGCAAAAGCACACCGGCGATTGAAAACCTTGGTCGGATAGTGGACTGAATACATATCTATTCGCCTTTCGCGAAACCGCAAACTTCTCACTCTTTCGCTAGCACTGCGATCCCAACGCTAGCACGAACATCGATTGGTAATGTATCAAATCTCAGCGCTCGCAGATTGGTAAGGTGCGCCGAAAATTGGGAAAGCACCGAAGGCAACGAATGTTCGCCCCCACTTAGTGCCGACAATCCATTCAGCGGAGACTAGTTGAATGTTTTCTGCGTCGAAGTTATCTGCCTGGGCAGGTTGACAGAAGGTGGCAGCAACTGAACTCAGCGTCTATCCGGAGCAAGCCTGCTTGCTAGCGTTCTGAGAATCCTATTCACGATTGCTAGCTCGGAAACCCTACACGGAGGTAGGAAGTGCGACAACTGACCATTCTCGTCGTCGGACTGATGCTCATCTTTTGCTGGGCTACATTGATACGAACCCTGCGCAATCAATCGGTACGAAATGAACATTCTCAGGTGCCTGAAGTTGTTCGTGAACCGCAACGCATTGCTTCTCTGCCAGCCCGAGAATTGCGGGATGCGGTGACTAGCTCTAACTCCGGCGAATTCGCGTTCCATTACGACCACGATTCCCAAAGCGATATCAATCAAGTCGTTACGGCCGGTGCATTCGAAATCGATTCAACAACCGCTATCATCGACGCCGCTGACGCAAAGGACCCATGGGTCTGGAAGAAGCCGATTTGGAACTCAGGTATCTGGCTGAGATCCAATAAAATCAAGACTCAAATGACCGTAGGCAACGGGACGTACAAGACCACCGTGGCAATTCCAGGGGCACCAGTGGTTGTTGTCGATTCAGTGACAGTCACCAGTGGCAGCATTGAGGTTGCAGTTGACAACTTACCGGCCGGAGAGTCTTGGGTTGATCTCAAATTGAACCAGAGTCCAAAGGAATTCGCCGTTTCCGTTTCGAGGTCTCAAATACCGGATTCTTTCCATGTCCATGTTCCTAACCCGTCAAACGCTCCGGCGAAGTCGACTGTAAACAGATCGCGATTGGGTTTGACGTATCCCTGGACTCCCCATGCTTCATCGATCAATTTGTTTCGCAACGTCACAACCACTGTGGGATTTGAGGCAATTCCGGCGAATACTAGAGATCGATTTCACGTACTTGCTGTCGAAAAACAGGGTGGAAAATTTGAAGTCATCAGTAGCCATGAGCCTCCGATGACCGAGTTGAGCAACGGTCAAGACTTGGCGCGGCGGTTTGACGTCCCGCTCGTTCAAGAAAGCGAAGGTCGCCTGCGAGAGAATATGTATGTGGCAATCATCTCGATACGGCAATTGTCAACTGGTTCTGCCAATCACATCGTGGGAGATCCTACTACTTTCGCGTTCCCGACAGCTCCACCTCCTAGTTCCGGTTTGTCAATCAGCGAAGTGTATGGCGCAGCCGTTACTCCCGCGACTGCGCTGAGAACGACTCAGCGCAGTCAAGACAAATCTTTGAAATTGACGCACTCCGTAACCAGCGCGAAAACTGCCATCAATTTGTTCAACAGCGAAAGCCCAATCGGCGATCCGATTGAGACTTCGGTGAGCCCCATCACCGTACCCAGGATCGAACTCAATGAAGGTGAAAATCGGCTCTTTGCCCAAATGTTTGCTGGAGATGAAAAAGTAGGAACCACCAGCGCAATCGTTCCCGTTGAAGTTCGTACTGACGGATTCGAGGTGACTCGCGTCGAACCGCTCGACCTGGGCGTTCGACTGGGCGCCACTCAGTTGTTGATCACTTTTTCACGAGCGTTAAAGGTTGATGACACAATAATTAGTAGGTGGAAAGCGAATAATGGCGTGAACGCGCCTTTTCGAATCAGCTACTCTGCAAACGCGCGATTTGACGGCGATCTGACGACTGAGCAGCTCCCCAATATCGAAGCCGAAGATGGTGGCAAGGCGATTCGGCTGACGGTAGCTGGCCCGAAACCAGGTGGCTACCAACTGAGAATTACTGGCGAGGCGCTCACCGACTATTACGGCAACAAACTCACCGCGGGTGGCGGCATACCCGGCGGAATCTACGTCAAAGAATTGGGAGGCGCCGACGGCCGCCAAAGGGCTGACTTCACCGTCACGCCTGGAGTCAATCGCAGTGACGCACCGTTGGTCGAATTTCCCGAGTTCGTCGAACCGCGCAATTCCAGCAAAGGTTTCAATCCCAGTGATAAAGTGGAAACGCGAGTCGCTCGACTCTACTTCTATCGCGACGCGCATCGCGTTGCACAAATTCTCAATCGCAAAGTGCAGTCCTATAATCGGCAGGATGTCACGCTCAGGCACCAACAAGCGGACAAAGCCCGTCAGGAGGCTGAATCGCTGACTACCAATCGACAGATCGCCGAGCGCGAAGCCGTCACAGCGGCTCAGCGCACGCGAGAACTGGAGAATCAGCTTAGCGATACACAGCGATCATTGAATTCAACTTTACAGCAGATTCAACTGGCTGCTGCGCAACAAGTGGACCCAGGCACTACCGCGGCTCAACAAAAGACTGATACGCTCAATAAACTGCAAAGTGCCGCACAGAGTTTTGCTAATCAGGCCAGCCAACTGGAAACGCAAATTCGTTCCGCCCGCGAAACCGAAGTGGCATCGAACGAACGTTGGCAACAGGCCCAGCGCAAGGAAGAACTCGCTCGCGCTGATCAGTTTCGACTCGAGACTGCGGCGGCTCATGCCGACCCCGATACGTTTGTGCCGGGAAATCCTCGCAGTATCGATCCGGTGGCTCAAGCGAGCATCTCGGTAATCGGAGAGGGCCTGCTACATCTGCGCGGTCCGCTGAAAGGCGTGAATCAACTGCGATTGATGGTCGACCAGATAGATTCACCTCAAGGGCAAGTGCGTATCAACGTCCATTCGACGCAAATCAACGGCGACGAGGCGGACAAGTTGGAGGTGGTTGCCAATCGAATTCAAACTTACATCGATCAAGCGAGATTTCTGACCGTGCAATCGGGCGAAATGCTGCGTAAAGCGGTAGTTCACGTGGCCGCAGCCCGCGCGGAAGATGCGCGAGGTCTCTATCCAGGCGCTTCGCAAGCCGAACGCGATCAACTTTACTTGCATGCATTTTTTGGACGTGATTTTGTTGCCGAACTGCAGACGATCGATTCGGAATTTCTCCACACAGGCAACAAACTGCTGTCGTTGCATTCGATGGACGTTACCAGTTTGTCCAGCGCCTTAACCATGCTGGCACTGGCCAACAACGGCACTCGGCTGGCGATTTTACAAGAATTTCAACGTTTGCTGCAAAGCGATCTTTCCATTGCGGAACAAGAGTACCTGCGCAACGGCATCGGGTGTTGTAAAGGAGGATGTAAACTCGGCTGCAAACATAGCCACCACGCGCCACGTATTTGCTCACTGACGCAGAACGCCACCTTTACTAGTTTGCGCGGATTCTTCGATTCCCAAATTTCGCACGACGACACGCTGACACCACTCCAGCGCGAGATGATTCGATTGGCTCAAATCCTCAAAGCTCGGCTGGTTACCGAATTGGAATACAAACAGCGCGTGATGGAGCGAGCGGTAATCGAACAGCGGATGGATTCCTCTAGCGCTTCACATTTGGAGGCCGAGCGCGAAATCGAGGCCGAGAAAAAATCACGAGAAGCCCGCGAACTTACCCTTACATCCGAGTCCCAAGTTATCGCCGGCGTCGGAGTGGCACTTGCCGAAGTCAACTCGATTCTGCAGGCTCTCGAAAACTCGCATGCTAGGTCTCATAGTATCCTTGCCAGAACGTTACAGTTCGTCGGTGCGATTGACCGGAACTCAGCTCCCAGCGCCAGGGATACGGTAGGTACGCTTCAGCAAGTTCGCAGATTCTTACAAGACACCGAGTCATTTCGTATCAGAGAGTTTAATTCCGAACAGCATAAGGCAAATTCTGGTCCAGTATATGTCATCAAAGATGGGCTGGACACAAGCTATTTGAAGAACTACGCGCTGCTGATTCCAACGGCAGAAAAGTCTAGTACGAAACACCCCGATACAAGCATCTACCTGGGCCTGACACCCGCAGATGCGGCTTCAGTTCGATCGCTGCTTAATCAGCTTTCTGATGAGCTGATGAAAATCCAATCGGTCCTAGAACCAATGGGAGTCCTGAGTCAGTCGTCGCGTGATGGAGTTACTCGTTTGGCGAGCGAAATTAAGACCGAAACAAATAGGGCTCAAGACATCGAGGGCGGTGGTTTTGTGGCAATCGCCACGATCGACAAGATCATGCGGAGTTGCGACACATCAGGCGCCTTGCTCGAACGGGCGGTCGCCACGAAAAATGAGCTGGATGTAGCACGCAGCAATGCTCAGCAATTTGAAGCCATGTTCCGCAAGTATCGCTCACGTAAAGACGTCGATCTTTCCAGCGACGGTGTGATCGATCTGTATAAAGCTTGGACCACTCTTGCCAGTTCTATTACCGCTCTCTACCAAAATGACCCATCCAAACAGGCCGAGAACAAACGCAACCTAAACATTCTCGCGGTCAATAGGCAATTTGAAATGTGGTTGGAAGCGATCTCGCGCGCTGAAGTGGCTACCTTGCGACTGCACGATGCGCGGCGACCGCTCGACCATAAGAAATTCTTGGACATGCTGATCGATGACTTGGAGGAAAAGTACATCGAACTACTTGAAGGGACTCGAGCGCACACGGCGAACATTGACAATTATCTGAAACGTTTAACCACATCGCTGGATGACGATTTTAATACGCAGTTCTATTACCCGGTTTTCCGATTGGTGCGCGAGGCCAGTCAATTCAAACGCGTTGAATTCGGCCAAACTGAAACCACGAATGTACTAGCGAATAACCGCGAGTTCGCGAAAGTTTCACCGTCGGCAACGATGGAATTTGATTTACCGAAACGCGATATATTGATCGAAGAAGGACTCGATGCAGCGCTGGCGATCTACAACGATGTCGGAGCGCTTGTCAACGACCCAAATCTACTGGCCCTGGCGAAACTCAAAAGCGGCAGTTCCGCAGCATCGCCTCCCGCCGGATCTCTGGGGGGATTTGGTTCGGTACGCAATGTACTCCCTACTCTTCAAGGTTCAACCTCGGAACAACTGCTGGCTCGCAGCGCCGGTTCCGGCCCCGAGTTTGAATCGAACGTGGAGAAACTGATCCCCGATCCTGCAATCTACAAATTCGAGACCGGGACCGGATATGAAATTCGACCGGTCATCGCGCCCGACGGGCAAGCGGTCGTGTTCGATTTCCATTACTTGTACACCACTCAAGTTCGCGAACCAGTGCGCGCCGACGAAAAACATTTAGGGAGAGTCAAGCAGCACTTTATCGATACTGATGTCCAGCTATCCAATTTCGAACTGCGCGAGGTCAGTCGCTATGTGGTGGCACTGAAAGCAGAACGGACGGCCAAGGGTGTACCGCTGCTGGAAGATATTCCATTGGTCGGCGCGCTGTGGCGACCATTGCCCAGTGATGAAAAGTCGTTGCAGCAGAATATCATTATGGCTCAAGCGACAATTTTTCCGACTTTGTTCGACTTGATGGGACTGCGCTGGGCACCCGCCGTTTCCGATCTCGATCCATTGCGGTTGAGCAATCGTGAATATCTGGTTCGCGGTCGGCACAAGTATTTGGAAAATCGCATTTACGACTATAGCAGTGCGCGGGTCGACGAATTTCTGCGAATTCCAGAAGACCTTCGCCGCGCCGATCTGTACCGTTCGCAAGAGTCGATTCCCAGTGTACATCCCAACGGATATCGAGGCCCAGGACTCGATCTTCAGAACAGTCAAATGCGCGAGGGCTACGATCCCGAATCGACGTACGTGTCGCCTACCTTTGTCCCCGCTCAATCGGCCGAAGGAGCAACCTACTTGCCGCATCGACAAGGAAATTATTTCGAGCAACTGCCACCGGGAGCGACTGCGACACCGGACCGAGAATCATTACAGCTCGCGCCGCAGGGACAACGAATCGGTCAGCCGTCGGCGATTCCATCACAGTCGCCCGTTGGCGCAGCAACAAACTCGCCCAGCGACGGTTGGCAATACGCCAGGTAACTCCTAAGATTTCATGACCCGCAGGATGCCCATCCCATGAAACACTCGACTCGCCGGTCTTTTGTAGTGATCTGCGGTTCGATCTCCGCGTGGTTAGTTGATCGATTAACCGCGCAGGCCGATGATCTACTATCGATCCGCAAAGCTCGTCGGCGCGTGCAACCATTGTGCGCGGTGCCGCCGGCGGACTATCAATTCGGCGCACGCACGCCATCCCTGATCGTCCGCAGCATGCCAGCGATTCCGCGTTATGCTCGTGAAGATATTGATGCACTGGTCGCGATTCTCAAGTCCTATTCCAATAGCATCGCTGAGATCGAGTCTGTGACGATACCCGAGCCGACAGCATTTCAATTGGCCGATCGCGCCGAGTTGGCACTGAGCAAGCGATTGGAGGCCGACAGTGCCAGCCATTTACTGAGCCGCCCAATCTCGAAATCAATGCAACTGGCCGATGCTCAGTTGACGATCGCCCATTGCAGTCTCAGCGACGTCGCGCTGGTCGTCGAGCCTAGCGGACTATGGCAACTGAGCTTGCGCGGCGATCAAAACTACTTGCGTCGCGACGAAGCGCGCCCGCGCAATCTCGACCTGCAAATCAAACGCAACGCTTTCAAAGTCAAGTTTCGGTTGTTGCGATCGACGCGCAGCGGTGGCGAGAATCTGACGCCTGCTGTTGGCGGCGAGCCAGAATTCTATCAAACGGGCAAGACCGCGCTAGCAGCTATCGATGTTCCGGAGTTTTGGGTCCAACGCGAAGCTCCACAGTCGATCACACAATCGGGGCGACACCCCATGATCGCCGCACATTACGACGAGATTGACCAAGCGGAATTTGAATTCTTCGTCAAACTCGATCCGCTGACGGGAAACGGTCAAGGCGTCGTGCAACCTTGGCAACGTTAGCAAGTAACCGGTTCTTTTGATTCAGTTTCCAGCAGGCAATGTAAGATGGCGATGCTTCACATCGAAAAACCAAGATTGGCGATGATCAGCGCCTTCATCATTACCTGGGCGATCTTGCCCACGCTAGTTTTCGTCTTCGCGCAGGAGCCGGATAGTTTACTTCCCAAGAACCGCTTGAGTTCCTTGACCGCGCGAGTATCACCGGTTCTGGAAATCGAAGTGTTGGATCCCAATCGCGACGCGCGCGGCAATCCGGCGGTGACTATCAAGACCGACGAATTCGGAAACTCGCAGGTTGATATCCCACCCTCGTTGATCGTGCATCGCTACTATTATACGGGTGATCGCAGTTTTCGTGGCCCCGATTTGCCCGGCGGACCTTCGATCGTCATCGCTCAGAATCCCCGCGATGGCCAACAAGTTTATTTGCCAGTTCAAATGTTGCCTGGATCCCCGATAGTGCACTATGGTCCGCGATCGATCGAATACGATTTTGGTAACCGAGCCGTGATCGTGACGTTTCCCCATGTCGGCGAGCCAACTGTCAGCTATCGCAATGGCCGCCCGCTGCCCGAGAAAGCCGCCAAACTGCTGCGGCTGGACAAGCTCAAATCCGCTTGGCAAAGCACCAAAGAAACAGCGTCCAATGTCCGCGCGAAAACCAAGACGGCTGCCCAAGCAACGCGGCTGGCTGCCGGCAGCGTAACTCGACCATTCACACTGCCGGCCCAAAATCTAGCTCGCTTTCTGCCAGGTGGCACAGCTTTGACAGATCCCGGATTAGAGGCGCGTATCGTCGAACAGTCAGCGCTTCTAAAGCAACAAACGGAAGTCCGGCAAGCCGCCGCTGAGGCGCGCATTGGACAACTCGATTTGCCGAGCCCGCAATAGATAATCTCGGGGTGTTACGATTTCGGCGATCGCGGATATCTATTGATATATTGACGGCTGACGCGGCTCGTAGTCTGATATGTACCACGATTGAATTTGGTACGTCAGGTCCGTTACGGAATCACCTTAACCTCGAGAGTTTCGGAAGATGAAAGAACTGCGCATCGGTATGATTGGGTATGGTTTTATGGGCAAAGCTCATTCGAACGCTTACGCCCAAGCGAGTCATTTTTTCAAGTCCGAATATCGACCTGTATTGAAAGTACTGTGCGCTCGCAATGCCGCCAAGGCGCAGTCCTTCGCGGATACTTGGGGATACCAGTCCGTCGAGACAGACTGGCGAAAATTGGTCCATCGTGCCGACGTGGATGCAGTCGATATTTGCACTCCCAACAATAGCCATAAGGAGATCGCAATCGAAGCAGCCAAGGCGGGCAAGATGATTTTATGCGAAAAGCCGCTAGCCATGAACGCTGCCGAAGGCGAAGAAATGTGCACGGCTGTCGAAAAAGCTGGCGTGCCCAATATGGTTTGGTACAACTATCGCCGAGTTCCCGCAGTGACCTTGGCCAAGCAGATTATTGATCAAGGCAAGCTTGGGAAAATCTTCCACTATCGCGCGAATTTTCTTCAAGACTGGACGATAAACGCCGAGGTTCCTCAGGGCGGCGCGGGAACTTGGCGGTTGGATGTCGACGCGGCTGGCAGCGGTGTTACCGGCGACCTGCTCGCGCATTGCATCGACACTGCCATTTGGCTCAACGGCTCGATTCGAGACGTGACTGCGGTCACGGAGACGTTTGTCAAAGAACGTTTGCATGCTGAAACCGGCAAAAAGCAAGCAGTTGGTATCGATGATGCTTGTTCATTCCTGTGCCATTTCAACAATGGTTCGCTCGGCTTATTCGAATCGACTCGCTACGCGCGCGGGCACAAGGCGCTGTATACGTTCGAAATCAATGGTGAAAAAGCCAGCATCTTTTGGGATCTGCATGATCTGCACCGCTTAAAGTACTTCGATCACAGCGACGATTCCGTCGTTCGCGGCTGGCGCAGTATCCACGTTTCGGATGGCGATCAACCTTATATGGGCAACTGGTGGGTCCCGGGATTGCAGATCGGTTACGAGCATTCGTTTGTCCATCAAGTTGCGGACTTTCTAAAATCTCTCGAAACTGGCCAGCCCGCTCATCCGAATTTCCGCGACGCGTTAGAAACTCAGAGAGTTTGCGATGCCGTTCTGGATAGTGCCAAGCAGGGCAAGTGGCTGAACGTATAGTTCGAACTGCGACCGTTGGTCCGCTTGATCAACTTGCCTGCAAGCGAAATGATGACTGGTGTTCCTTGGCAACTACATGCGTCGGTGTGAACCCGGACTGAATGAACTACTTTGCACATGCTCGGAGGTTCTTGGATGACTCGTATTTTGTCGCCGGAACCGCCGTACCGGATTGGTTAGGAGTCGTTGATCGCAAAGTGCGCGCTCGTTCGCAAGGTGCTCGGACGCTGCTGGACGATGCTGACCCGCGCGTAGTGAGTTTGGCGCGCGGGATCATCCAACATCACTTTGACGATGGTTGGTTCCACCAATCGGCCGCTTTTCAGCAATTGAGTGCTAAATTCGCGATTAGTCTTCGCGAAGTCCTGGGCGGTGATCGCAGTTTGCGGCCAGGGTTTTTGGGACACATCGCCGTTGAACTGCTGTTGGACGATTGCTTGGTCAAGGACGATCCCGAGCGACTGGAGCGGTATTACGCCGCGCTGGACTCAATCGATCCGGTACTTGTTGAGCAGACAGTGAACCGAATCAGCCGGTTCGCCACTGACCGGTTGTCGCTGCTGGTTCCTCGCTTTTCCGTCGAACGGTTCCTGTACGATTACGCTTCGGACGAAAAACTGTTGCGGCGTCTCAATCAAGTTCTCGGACGTGTGGGGCTGGAACTTCTTCCAGATTCTATGGTGGCTTGGTTGGCACAAGCTCGTCAGGAGGTAAAATCGCTGCGAATGGAATTGCTTTGTGGCGAATCACAACAGATTGCATGGCAGGTAATCGGCCGTTCCGCAGAGAGTTTTTGATGAGCCACTAACCTGGCCGATGTTCGTTTAACCCGCAGCCGTAGGCGAGGATTTGTATCGAGTTTTCGTAGTTGATTGCGGTCAACCATACGCAAATCCTCGCCTACGGCTGCGGGTTAAACGAAGATCGGCCAGGTTAATAGTGACCCACCAAAGACAAATTAGAAAAGTTCTCGTTATTACTGACAAACTGAGCCTTGGGCAGCACTCTTTCAGTGAGCTGTTGTTAGGTTGAGTAGTCCCTCGAAAACCCATTAACATTTACTGGATTCAAACAGGATACGCGCGATATGAAATATGGCATGAACTTATTGTTGTGGACGGGTGAGCTGAACGATAGTCTTTTACCGATTCTCGAAAAGCTCAAGAAAATGGGCTACGACGGAGTCGAATTGCCGTTCTTCAACCTCGACCTTGATTACGCGGCTTGGGGCAAGCGGCTGGATGATCTTGGCCTGGAGCGCACCGGTGTAACGGTGCGCAACGAAGCCGATAATCCAATCAGTCCAAACGCAGCAGCTCGCGCCAAGGGTGTCGAACTCAACCACAAGACACTCGACTGCTGCGCCGCTGCTGGTTGCCAAACGTTGGTGGGGCCGTTCCATTCCGCCCTCGGTTATTTTACCGGCAAAGGACCCACAGCCGATGAATGGAAATGGGGTGTGGAAAGCATGCGTGCGACAGCGGAACACGCGCAGAAGGTGAAGGTCAAGCTGGGCGTCGAACCGCTCAATCGCTTTGAATGTTACTTCCTCAATGCGCACGCGGATGCCGCCAAATTTGCTCGGGAGGTAAATCACCCTTGGTGCGGTATCATGTACGATACTTTCCACAGCAACATCGAAGAGAAGAGCATTCCAAAGACGCTCAAGGAGATCAAGGACGTGCTGTGCCATGTGCACATCAGCGAGAACGATCGCAGCACTCCGGGACAAGGCAACGTCCGCTGGCGCAAGAACTTCGACGCTTTGATCGAGATTGGGTATGATGGTTGGTTAGTGATCGAAGCCTTCGGACTTGCCCTGCCTGAACTAGCCGCAGCAACAAAAATTTGGCGTCGCATGTTCGACGAAGAACTGCAGCTAGCCAAAGATGGGCTGGCGTTCATGAAAAACGAAGTCACCTCACGAAGACGCTAGCAGCTGTAGCCGTCAAGGCTTTCGTGCAGCGCGGATCAACATCGCGATGCCGAATGTGCTTCATCGAAATGCTTGACGCATTCCGCTACACGCTAAGACTTTGATATTTTGGGTCGGATTTTCGAAAACACTCTGTCCGGCGCAGGAATGCGAGGCAACGCCAGATTTCGTCCCAGCTTGTCTCTTGGAATAGCCGCAATTGACAAGCTCCAGGCAAAAGACAACCTGTATAACCGTAGCCTGCATAGCTGTTTATTGGAACTAATCCTCGCCTCTCGGGATTTCTAGCGATATACTCGGCGGTTGCCTGGATTGCGTTTCCCTCAAGCTCTCTGTCTTTGAGCACATGGTCGTAGGCTTGCTTCTGAAATTCGAAATCAATCCGTCGTAGCGATTCGTTCATGTCGAGTCGGAATCGCTGCATGGCGTTGAGCTGATTACAACTAGATGCCAGCCCTGTCCACAGCATATGAATATGATCTGGCATCAAGCAATAGATGACGCAAGCGAACTGATAGCGAAATGCAGCGTGTGTGAGTATCTCGCGAAATCGATACAGCAAACGAGCGTCGAGCCAACCGGACTTCCGATTTTCAATCGTCAGTACCCAATGTACCCAAGTTTCGCCCTGATAATACTCTATTGGCAAACGAATTAATCTCTCTGGTCTAATTGCGCTCATAGTGCCAATATTGTAGCGGAAGCCGTCAAGGCTTTCGGGCAGCGCGGATCAACATCGCGATGCCGAACGTGCTTCATCGAAATGCTTGACGCATTCCGCTACACGCTAAGACTTTGGTATTTTGGATCGGATTTTCGAAAACACTCTGATAATACTCTATTGGCAAACGATTTAATCTCTCTGGTCTAATTGCGCTCATAGTGCCAATATTGTAGCGGAAGCCGTCAAGGCTTTCGGGCAGCGCGGATCAACATCGCGATGCCGAATGTGCTTCATCGAAATGCTTGACGCATTCCGCTACGAGATCGGCAGGAAATCGACGAATCTCTTGACGAGTTCCACTCCGGGATTGCGGTTAAGTTAAGGTTGAATCCGCGCCTTTCAAAGCAGCTCGTTTTCGGCGAGCACGTGTAAAAGACAAAATCGAGAGGCCTACATGGATCGCGATTGCGATTGTGATCTCTACTCTCCCCAGGCGATATCGGACAGGCGTGGGTTGGGTCCAATCAATCTGTCCACTTCGACAATCAATTACGGAAACCTGTGCCGCTCGCTGATCATTGCTCCATCCCACCGCCAACTTGTCGCCGTCGCTGGAAAATGCCAGGGCGGTCGCAAACGGTTCCGAAATAGTGTGGTTGATTTTTCCCAATTTCAAATCGCAGATGACGACAACATCACCATCGATCCAGGCCGCGGTCGTCCGATCCGAAGTAACGCACGCCATGACACAGTTGGGTGACTCGGAGAGCGTCTGAGTTACCTTCCCAGACGAATCTTGGATTCTCACACCGAACGAAGTACAAGTAAGCAGCAGGTCCTTTTCAAGAAACGATATGGAACGCAAATCGAATCTATCCAGGCCAGGTGGCAACGAATTCTGGCTCAGCCTCTTCAAAAAGTCCAACTCCAATTTCGCCCAGTTTCCTAGCTGAGTTGGTGAGGAAACGTTCCAGCACTCGATGGTCGAAACCAGCGATCCGACCAGCACATGGGAGTCGTCTTCGGTGAATGACATGACCGGTCCACCTCGGTACAGCAGGAATGGTCGCCGTGTACTCATTTTCGCGCGAAGCGTCATGGCATCCAATATCGATAAACCATCCCTACCGACCACGGCGACCAATTTTCCGCTCGGCGAACGCTCCACCGCATACGCGCTATGTCCCAACGGCAGGCCTCGCGATAAACCGCGTTGATCCAAGTAAATTGGCACCAGACTGCCGTCGTTCCAGTTCGTTGCCACCACGCATTGGTCATCCACAAACGTCATCGAGCGCGGTGAATTTTCCCCGCGGGAGCTGTTTGGCATGTGCCAGCGTTCCCAATATCTCGCACCGACATGACTGCCATGCCGCAGCGCTTCATGGTAGATCTTTCGACCGGAAGTTCGCGCACCGGTGGGGAAAATGCTGAGATCTCGTTCTACTTCGTGCGCGAACACGTGCTGCCGACGCGGCTCCATGGACCCGCGTGCGCTAATCACCGAAACCGCCAGTTGCTGGCCATCCGGTGAGAAGGAAATGCACTCAACCCTACTGTGTCTGTGCCCGCAACCAGAACTACGAGGCAGTATGATCAGGATCGCGACCAGCGAAGTCCACCGCAGCAATTCAAGGGTAGTAAATCCAGCACGGGGAGTTAGCGTTTTCCTTATTCGCTTCGCCACCATCTTATGCAAGCACTTCCCGGACAATGCGCCCGTGAATGTCGGTCAAGCGGAAATAGCGTCCTTGGAATTTGTAGGTTAGCCGCTGGTGATCGATACCCAGCAAGTGCATGACGGTAGCTTGAAAATCGTGCACGTGAACTTTGTTCTCGACCGCGTTGAATCCAAAATCATCCGAGGCACCGTAACTGAAACCAGGCTTGACACCGCCGCCGGCCATCCACAAGGCGAATGAGTAGGGATGGTGATCCCGACCCCATTGCTTGGTTTCGGTGATCTTACCTTGCAGGAACGGAGTCCGACCGAATTCACCGCCCCAAATCACCAAGGTATCCTCCAGCAAACCACGCTGCTTGAGATCTCTTACTAATGCGGCGCTGGGGGCGTCGGTATCGAAACACTGAATCTTCAACTGACTATTCAGATTTCGATGTTGGTCCCATCCGGCATGCATGACCTGAATGAACTTCACACCCCGTTCTGCCAAACGGCGAGCCATGAGGCAATTGAAGGCGAAGGTTCCTTGCTGCATAACATCGCGCCCGTACATGTCGAGCACTGATTGCGGCTCGTCGGAAAAGTCGGTCAGCTCTGGTACGCTGGCTTGCATCTTGTAAGCCATTTCATATTGCGCGATGCGCGTGGCGATTTCCGGATCGCCAATTTCGCGAAGCTGCATTTCGTTGAGTCGCGCCAGATCGTCCAGCAATCCTCGGCGCACCGTGGCGGTTAGCCCTTCAGGATTGGATAAGTACAGTACCGGTTCGCCGCTGCCACGAAATTTAACGCCTTGATACTTGGTCGGTAAGAAGCCGCTGCCCCAATAAAAGTCATAAAAAATCTGACCGCAGCTCGCCTCTTTGTCGCGCGATGTCATCACGACGAACGACGGCAACTCGTCGGTATCGCGACCTAACCCATAACTTAGCCAAGCACCCATGCTGGGCCGCCCCGCCATTTCCGATCCCGTCAGAAAAAACGTGATTCCCGGAGCATGATTGACGGCCTCAGTGTGCATCGATTTGATAATGCACAAATCGTCGGCGATCGAAGCCATCTGCGGCGTAAAGTCCGATAACCAGTTGCCTGATTGACCATGCTGCGAGAACCGAGTGATTTCGGCCAGCACTGGACGATCGGTTTGAGTGCCGGTCATGGTACTGAATCGTCGACCGCCGACCACTTCGTCAGGAATCTGCTTGCCGTGCCACTGCCTTAGTTTGGGTTTGTAGTCCAACAAATCGACGTGTGATGGCGCACCGTTTTGAAACAAGTAGATAACGCGTTTAACCTTCGGAGAAAAATGCGGCAAGTCGGGTAAGCCGCCGGACGTGTCTGTTGACTGAACGCCCTCCGCACCGACCGCGCTATCGCCGTCCAGCAGCGTCGCCAGAGCAGCCGCGCCGAACCCTGCGGAGGCTCGTCCAAACAGAGCGCGGCGAGTCAGGAGCGCGCTGCGATCTGCAACCAACTGGGGTACAAAATTCATTTCGATAAAGCCTCATCAAGGTTGAGGATCAGTTGACACAGCGTCATCATCGCTGCCTGTTCGACGGCGTCTAGTGCAGGATTGCGCGGCGATTCTCCGCTGCTGAGCAGTTTTTCGGCCTCGCTCGCATGTTCCGAGAAATGCCGCCGAATCAAGGTCAAACGATTGAGCAAGATCGCCCGCTCGTCATCCGACACTCGCCGCGAAGTGGCGAGGCGGAACGCGGTTTCGATTCTCGATGCGTCCGTGGACGATGCCAACATAATTCGCTCGGCCAGCGCTCGCGCCGCTTCTACGTAAGTGACGTCATTCAAAGTCGCCAGCGCATGCAGAGGTGTATTCGTGCGCACCGGCGCAACCGAACAAGTCTGCCGCGCCGCATTGTCAAAGAACATAGTTGGTCCAACGATGCGTCGCCAAAATGTGTACAAGCTGCGTCGATACAATGACTCGCCATGATCTTGCTGGTAACTTTTCTTGCCGAATGTCGCTTCTTCCCAGATTCCGGGCGGCTGATACGGTTTGACGGACGCTCCGCCCAACCGATCGACATACAAGCCGCTGGTCGCCAAGGCGACATCGCGAATCATCCACGACGGCATTCGAAATCGAGGCCCGCGCGCCAACAAGCGGTTCTCGGGATCGGCCTCAAGCGCTGCACCAGCTACCTTGGCTGATTGCCGATACGTTGCGCTGGTTACGATTATGCGATGCAGCGATTTGACGTCCCAGCCACTCGATATGAAATCCGCAGCCAACCAGTCGAGCAATTCGGGATTGTTCGGCCGCTCCCCCTGCAGTCCAAAATCCTCAGTTGTCTTGACTAATCCTATACCAAAGAAAGCCTGCCAAAATCGATTTACGGTCACGCGCGCTGTCAATGGATTTTGAGGCTCAATCAACCATTGGGCTAGCTCCAATCGGTTCGCACGTGCGGTTGCGGCAGAGGCAGTATTATTGAATCGCAACGAAACCGGCATCGCTCCTACAACGGAGGCTGAAGTGGGTTTGTCGTAAGCTCCCTTGCTGAGAACAAAAGTTTCGCGAGGCTTGTCGATTTGGTCCATAATCATGACTTTCGTGACACTGCTGCGCGCAGCGTCGCGCGCTCGCACGGCTGCCAATTGCGATTTCAGCAGCCTGACGTAGTCAGGATCGTTTCCATCTTTTTCGAAGTAACCGATCGCTTCCAGCAGTTGATCTACGCCGCGTTTGCTTGGTTCAGTTCGAGCGATATAGTTCGGCAGATTCCCAGGCAAGTTAATCGCGACCGATTCCGTCAGTGGTGTTCCTTCGGCGCGAGGAAATTTTTTCAGCTCGAATTGCTCAACTGCCTTCGCCGCTAGTTCGACCGACTCCTGTGTTCGTTTGACGCGGGTCTCTTCTTCCGAGGTGGAGAAATCGAGCACAGGTTCTGCTTGTCCGCCTCGACCGGCTCCTGTTTCGCTCATCTGATTAAAGATGTCATACAAACCAAAATAGTCGCTCATCGTGAACGGGTCGTATTTGTGGTCGTGACATCTTGTGCAAGTAAAGGTCGACCCCAACCAAATCGTGGCGGTAGTTTCCACGCGGTCAAAGATATTTTCGACGCGAGTTTCCTCGGCAATTCTTCCTCCCTCGCCGTTGTGCATATTGTTGCGATGAAATCCGCTAGCCAACTTTTGGTCGCGCGTTGCCTGAGGAATCAAATCGCCAGCCAACTGCTCTACGGTAAATTGGCCGTAAGGCATGTTGCTGTTGATCGCGTTGACCACCCAATCGCGCCACGGCCACATCGTTCGTTCGGGGTCTCCTTGAAAACCGTTCGTATCGGCATATCTCGCCGCGTCCAACCACTCCCATGCCCAGCGCTCACCGTATGCTTTTGACGTCAACAGTCGGTCCACCAACTGTTCGTATGCTTGGGGAGAGTCGTTTGCCAAATGACTATCGATCTCGTCGAGCGTGGGTGGCAAGCCAGTCAGATCCAACGTTACCCTGCGCAGCAGTGCTTCTCGCGTCGCTTCGTCGGCCCAGCGCATGCCACTAGATTGCAACCGAGCTCGCACGAAAGCATCGATGGCATTGCCGGTTGGCAAATGCCCGGCGACCGAACTTGGTAACTTTGGCGGTACCAGTTCCTCGTACGACCAGTGCTTGCCCCATTTGGCGCCTTGCGCAACCCAAGCGCGTAGAGTCTCAATTTGGCCCTGGGTCAACTGTCGCAGCGCATCACGCGGAGGCATCGCCTCGTCCGGATTCGTCGATGTGATTCTGCGGACGATCTCGCTCGCCTGGACATCGCCCGGCACCACCGCAACTTGGCCGCTCTCGCCCCGACCATAAGCGCCCGCCTGAGAATCCAGCCTCAAGTTCGCTTGACGCGCCTTTTCATCCGGTCCATGGCACGAGAAACAAGTATCCGACAAAATCGGCAACACGTCCCGCGAAAACCGTATCTCCTGCGCTCCAACTTGGCCGCACAGCCAGCATGTGGCCAGCAGCAAACCAAATCGTGGGATTCGAGACCAAAATCGAAGTGCATTTGCTAGAGTTCTCATGACCAACATTCTAAACGAATCGCCACCGAAGTTCATCTAAGAGTAACTCTGTGACATCAGGTCGCAGTAAATCCCATGCCAGATTCCAGATTGCTCGCAAGGAATGTAAATCTCGCATAATCCTAATTCTCGGCTCGGGCGAGCACGAATTACTCGCTGTGACGAGGGAACTGGAGAAGAAATCGCGACGCGCCAACTATAGTGAAACCGTCAGCGATGGGTCCGCTGGCCCACAGTTTTCCCGGCAAAACGGTGGCTAGCGAACATCCACGCAAAAATATACCGGGAAATGTTCGCACCAGAACGTCTCAGACGTCAGCCAGCCTTGGGAATGCGAGGTCATTTGTCATGCACGTACATCGGCTCAATATCTACGTACTTGTCCTCGCTTGGGCGGCGTTATCCTGGTCCAGAAGTACGCTCGCTCAAGATGCAACCCACTCAGTGGACATCGCAAACATACAATCGTGCTGGGATGATCCAAACGGCTTACCGAATTCTGAGCTCGCGACGTGGTCCGAGGCCATACAAACGGCAAGCGAACAAATGTTCGATGGTTCGCTAAGCAAGGAGAATTCGAACCGACTGCAACCTCCGACCGTCCGAGCCGGTTCGACCAATGCTCCTGACCGAGAGCTTTCCGTCAGCAGCCAATTGCCTAAGCGATGGGAGATTCTGCAATACGGTCAACTTCAAATCAAAGTACATGTTCCGTTTGCAGATGGACCGGACGCTATCCGGTTTTGGGTAAACGGTTCGCCAGCTCACCCAGCACTCTTGAGGCCAGAAGAAAGTCCTGTCGTTGAAATCGCCGCCGATGGAAGCTCGACCACAACCGAAACTTACCACTGGACTTGTCCTCCCTTGGGCCGCATTACCTTGCAAGCAGAATATCGAGTGGGTAACCAATGGAGCGGACTGTCTACGCCACTCCACTTACAAATCGCACCGCCAATCACTCCCAGAATCGTCGCCGCTGGAACGGAACAATCGGGCTTGGCTCCCATCGGCACAAACGCAAAGATTATCGATATCCAAAGTACGCTCATGGTGCAGTTCGCCAACATCCCAGCCAACGCGACGATCATTGCCAATGCGGGCGAATTCGGGTCGATGCGTGGTGAATCGCTTTCCAACGGCTGCTTTAGGTTCCCTGTCGAATCCGCACTGGCAACCGGTCGTCATCGTTTGACCTTTCACACCATCGACGAGCAAGCGTGCGGGCTGAGCAGCCCCGATTCTGAACCGCTGTGGGTCGATTTGTACAATGCCCAATCTCAAATCAATTACCAATATACTTCCGCTCACCGGCGAAAGGCGATCATCGATCACATCGATCAGCAGATTCGCGATGATCAAATCGCCGATGCGATCAAATCAATACTGATCGTGCCTACCGGGCAGCTTCCGACAGAGAAGGTCAAACCAGAGCCCATACGGGTGCCGGCACCCGTATCAAACAAGAGCGGAGAAAGCGATTCGTCCTTGCCATCGCCAAAAAACGATTCCTGTTCCGGCGAGCCGAAAGCAGGCAACGATCAATCTACGACGAACAACAATTTTTCCATGGCTCACTCCCAATCTCGAACCCAATTGGTGAGACACTTGTCGGCGCATGCGACGCCTTCTTCACCAGCGCAACCAGCTTCGGCACCAGTTACCATGCTCACTGAATCCTGGAACCGGATCGAGAAACAAGCAAGATCGACTGCCGGCGAACTCGAACAGATCGAAACTCATCAAGAAAACGCGCGTCGGGCATTTCTCACTAACCGAGTCGTATCCCAAGTTACCTTTGACGCTCCCGCATACTTTCCGGTGATATCGTTTGGTCCTAATTCGCAAGAAGACGCTCGCCACGGTTTGGTGATTCTCGAAGGAATGACTCTGGAGGCTACCGCCAGCGGCAAGCTGAAATTGACCTTCAAATATATTCCACCGACTCAGCCATGCACTCTCCGTTTGCAACTGCAATTTCGCAGCGAGCATGGTGCACCCTGGAAAACACTGACCGTGCCACCTAGTGAGTTAAAACAATCGGCAAGTAGAGAGTGTTGCCACGACCAGCAATCCTATAGTTGTGAATTTGACAGTCCCGCCATCGCCCGCAACGCCGGAATGATCGTAGAAGCTCGACGCCGAGGCTCGGCAAACTTTGGCTATGGCTACACAAACCTCCTAGACCAGCGAGGCTACTGATTTTCCAGAACTCGTCGCGAGCAATCTTGAACCACGCCGCATCTGAGCAAGTCTGATCACTTCGTAACCCGAAGCGTCAGAGCGTCAGCGAAACCATCATACCCGAACGAGTTGTTGCAATGGATTGCACACCAGGTACACGCTTGCTGCCCGCAACGGCACTTGACGATCGGTGCCAAAGCGTAGAAACTTTCCCAATGAGACAATTGCAAATTCCCCGGGCGGTTAGCTCAGTTGGTTAGAGCGCCACGTTGACATCGTGGAGGTCGCTGGTTCGAGTCCAGTATCGCCCATCTCCCTCATTTTGCCTAGAGTTGCCCGAAGCTGCCTCAAGTGCATTTTTCCCTTGTTTTTCTTGGGTATTTTCAATTGATGAATTTTCGTTAACCATTTCAGCGTTGCCGCAAGGCGCCTCAAAACGCCATTCAATGGGAGCGCCAGTGGGAGCGCCGATTGGACTGCTGACCGCCAGAGCGCGTTCCAAATCGCTTTCCGAGACCGTCCAATAGTGTTCGCGAGCAATCTCTTCCGTATGCCCACAAATAGCGGCTGCGATGTGTCCTGGAAGGCTGCGAGCCAAATCGGGTCTGGCTTGCTAATTCAGCAACAGATTTCTGCATGAGCCAGCGGATTGAAAAGGCTCGGTGGTGCGTCGAGCCTAGTTGTAAAACCTGCTAGCTTGATTGTCGAATCAGATAGATTTTTCCGAGCGGAAGGCGCCACACTTTGCCTTTTTCTTTTTGTCAGTGGGACACGCCCAGTTCCGAACAGTCCCAACGGGACTCTGGCCAGCTTGTTCCACGTTGACACACTAACACCATGAACTGCCTTTACTAAAGTAGCCAGTGCCTGTACGCCACAGGCAGCTTCGAAACAATTTCTTCAAGGAGCTATTGCATGAATCGACCTCTCTTCACAGATTTCGGCACGCCCCAAAGTTCATCACACAGCGTTGGCGACTCTCCTACGAGGCCAATGCCGGTAAGGCCGCAGGGAGAACCCAACGAAATCGAAGTCTGTTATTCGTCGGAACTGGCCGAGGCGCTGCGCCGCATCGAGATCGAGGTCCAGCAAGAAATTGATCTCCAACGACAACAGGAATTGGCGCGGAAACGCGAATTGGCTCGTTACGATTAAGCTCCGACCATGGGTTATCAGCTTATTCCATCCAAGTGCCTTCCAACGGTTACTTGGATGGAATAAATTTGGCAAAACGTGTCCCAGGTGGCTGGGGTTGAATGTACTTCGCTACCTAGAACAACTTGAGTTCCTTATGTCCGATCCGTTTCTGGTTCACCAACGTGTTTTGCAATTGATGACGACGGGCGATGTACGCCGTTATCTACACCCTGACTTTTTCCGCACGCGCCGATTATCGGGTGGCCAAGTGGAGAATGTCGATGCTGGAAACTGGGAGGCGGTGACGCGCGACACGTTGTTGCAAAAATTGAACGGAACCGATGGCACCGCGGCTAGACTCGTCCTCACGACGGACGCGGGAGTCGGCAAATCGGAAAACTTGTGCTGGCTGGAAAAGGAGTTGCTAACTCGGTGCCGAAGTCGCCAATCGTTCTTAATAAAACTGGGCGATCTGGCGGAGAAATTGGCTGGAAGGGAATTGTCGGCGGATCAGTTTCTCGAAACGGTATTGACTCCTATCATGTTAGCGCGCGATTCGTCCAATACGATCGGCAACGCGACCGAACTCTTGCCGCGTCAAGTCACCAACTATCTTCGGCGGCTAGCGCTGTCGGGAAGATTGACTCTGCTGTTTGATGAACTCGACCAGGTACACCCTGCCAGCCCCGCAGTCCGAACTCTGCTCAACGTTGTGACGAGCCTTGCTAGGTTACCGATCGCGGTTGGTGGCAGGCCGTATGCGCTGCAAGATTGCTGGGAGAAGCTGTTTGCGAGCGGAGATTGGCAGTTTTTCCAGTTCGAGGGCTTTACGACTCAGCAACAGCGAACTTACTTGCGGGACCAAGACGGTCATGACAGGTACGAAGACTTACCCGAGGAAACGAAAACCGAATTACAGGATATTCTGACGATCCCACGTGTGCTCAGTTATCTTCGAAAGCTCGATCGCCAGGACTTCGAATCGATTCACACGCCAAGCGATATCTATGAACGCGCGATCTACCACTTGGTGGAATTCGGGCTGAAGAAAGTTAAAGCCTGCGAATTGGGAAGAACTGCGATTGTTTCGCAGGAATCTACTCAGTTGAACATATCGATCGATGGCTCCCAGGTCCGACAAGCCATCCGAATTCTCAGCGCCTTGGCTTGGGAAATGCTTTGGGTGCCCGAGCCCAATACGCCTGGGCGGATCGCCGAGCCAAGTGCGCACGCTATGGCTCCCAATTTCAATCGAATTCAGGGTGCCAGCGCCATCGACAAATTGAATCGCGCTGCGTTCGAGCGGCTGAAGAACCCGTACTTCGGCGATAGCGGATACAGCACATTCGAAAATGCAGTCGAGCGGTTGAAGTCGATGAATGAAGCCATCGAACAAGGTATCGTTGATTCGAAACGGATGGAGCAGATTCTGTGGCGCAACCGATCGCTACAAGAATTTCTGGCCGCGCGCGAGATTTGCTGGCACTGTACCGACGCGGATGTCGATCGACTGTGGCAATGGGTGCATCTGCATCATGACGCGCGAACTGATGCCTTTTATTGGATCTGGCGGTTCGCGGCGGAAATGTCCGACACGGAGATCGACCAGTCGGCTTGGGCCAAGGCAATGTCACCGCTCTACCGTGTCGGGGATGGGACTGCCGAGGGGACCAAACGCTCTAGCGAGATGCTATATCGCACATGGCCCCGGATGCAGGACAATGGCGTACCGTACGTCGAACAATTCCTATCCGAGTTCCAATCCGTCGTTGACGGCCATCAAGGCGACCGGCGCCAGTCTGGCGCACGCCACTTTCAAACGATGTTCGCGCCGGTGCCCGCCGAACCGCGCTTTCGAATGGGCTCTCCAGATCACCAACAGGGCTTGCCCGACGACGAACGTGAGCGATGGGCACAATACCTGCGTTCCATCGTTGACGCGGAAGCCTATGCCAACGAGCGAGCAGACAAAGCCGGATATGTGCCAGGACCGCGCGGCGACGCCAATCGACAGTGGCTGCGCGACAAATGGTTATCGATACTCCGTGGTGGAGGAATTGAAGAATTGGAGGCTTGGTGGTACGCAAAAGATGAAACGCCGCGCAAGGACTGGAAGGATGACTTGGCTAGCTTTCAGTTGAATCGATATCCGACGCTGCGAAGCTGGTACGAACTGTTCGATCCCGGACATGGCGATGGGAATCGCTGGTTCCACGCCGATCTGGGCAAACGCGCGCCTTCCGGCGACCATCCCGTGCTGTACGTCAACTGGTACGATGTCTGGGCATTTTGCACTTGGGCGTATTGGAATGGCCAAAGTTGTCGATTACCGCATGAAGACGAATGGGAGAAGGCGGCCAAGGCAGGCACGCGTTGGGATTGGGGATACTGGTGGGGAGACGAGGATGATCCGGAGAAACGCACGGCGAACCTTAACATCAATCAAGGACATACTTCCAAGCCTGTGGATTTTGACACACTCAGTACAGGGCACCATCAGGGAAACCATACCAATCCCCTGACGTTCGTCGATATGCTTGGTAACCAATTGGAATGGACGGCTGACGCGTACAGTCCGCAATACCGGCGGGAGCATCGGTATCATGCAGCCTCGCGTGTTTGCCGTGGCGGGGCGTGGTTCTACAATCCAAGGGATGTCCGTTCTGCGTACCGTAGTGGCGGTCATCCCCCGTTCTTGCGCCTCTACGTAGGTTTTCGTGTGGCCAGGGCTTCTTAAACCCTTTCCCCTTTTCTTCCCTTTCTTCTGTCTTTCTCAGCCCGCGAAGCGGGCGCGCGATATTTGGAAGCCCAGCGACTTGCGCGACTCTAACGATCACGTCTGCGAAAAAGCGCGTTCTGAGGAATGAAAGCTCGAAATGCGGACGAGGACTCAAACACATTGCGAATTTCACCGCACAATATTCACTAGTGGGCGACCGATCACAGCCTCGCGTGTTTGCCGTGGCGGGGCGTGGAACAACAATCCAAGGAATGTCCGTTCTGCGAACCGTAATGACAATCATCCCACGAACTTGAACAACAACATAGGTTTTCGTGTGGCCAGTGCTTTGCGATGTAGGGTGTTCCGTTTCTGGGTTATCGAATCTTTCCCTCCCGCTGCCTGCTGCAAAAGCAAAACATAGCTCGCTTTCGGCGTCGTATGAGATTTGCACAGGAACAGTTTCAAAACGGGAAGTCAGATACCAATGACATCAGGCAGCAAATTCGCAGTTGGCTGGGACATGTCTCGCACACGCAAAGCCATGAACTGGTGGCCCGCACCCTTGATAAAGTTACTTTCACGCGAGGATCGATTCGATGACCTTGTTTCGAAAGGTTTTCGGAAGGCTCCAGAAATATCGCGCCCGCTTCGCGGGCTTGGAAAGACAGAAGAAAGGGAAGAAAAGGGGAAAGGGTTTAAGAAGCCCTGGCCACACGAAAACCTAGGTAGGTGTCCAAGAGCGTGGGAGGATGGCCAAGACGGTACGCAGAACGGACAGACCTCGGAAGGTAGTACCACGCCCCGCCACGGCAAACACGCGAGGCTGACGTGCGCGGCATCGATTGCCCCAATGTTTCCCGTGGGTCATCCGTGTAGGAATTGGAACACCATTCCTCTACGTTGCCGTAGATATCATGCAAGCCCCAACCGTTGGCTGCTAATTCGCCAACTTTTCGGGTGTAGCCTTTTTTCCAATCTTGCCCGAAATTCGCCACTTTGGCCAGCGCAGCTCGAACTTCATCGAGATTGGACTGGTCAGAGCAACAAAAACGGATACTCTGCGTGCCAGCCCGAGCCGCGAATTCCCATTCCAGCTCATGCGGCAGACGATAGATCTTGCGATGGATCCCATCTCCAGAATCTCTCGGACCGGTCAACCAACGGCAAAACATCACTGCTTGAAACCAATTGACATCAACCACTGGATGCTGGTCCAGTTCGCCTACGTCGTTGACACGATCTTGGAATGATCGAAAGTGCTTGGGCTCGAACAGTTCGTACTGCTCGCTAGTCACTGGCGTGCGCGCCAATTCAAAGGGCGCAGCCAACTGTACATTGCGCTGTGTCTCGTCTCTCCACACACTCACCGTTGGGTTGTTCTCCTGGTCTGGATTAGAACCCGATACAAACTTGAGATCGTCTGGTCCGCTGTATTGTGGCGGAATGGGTACAAAATCGCCCACCAATCGATGGGCGATGCTTCGGCAATTTTCGCCTTGAGTGCCTCGTAGAATCTCGCCTGAGAATTCCGCACAAAACTGGCGAAGCGTTTCCCGGGCGACCAGCGAATGCACGGGCAAGTTGCGAGGATTGGCTACATGGTAGGCCGCCAGCGATTCCATCAGGTCCCAACTGCGAAACAACATTTCACACGAACGCAGGCCAAGTTCTGGCCGTGGGGCGTACAGCGGCGCCAAAGCGCGAACCCAGTTCAGCGACGTGCGATGTTCCTTGGGCATCTCGGCCAAGAACCGCCACACTCGATACAGATGGTCGTCGTTCAATTCGTCATGTCCCGGCAACCAAGGCGTTCGGCCAAATCGGGCGCAGTCCTCCGGCTCCGAGTGCTTGGCCAGATATCTCGCCACGAAAAACTCATGCAACGTCGGATCGCGAAAGTAGATATCTGTCAATTGGTCTTCGATGTCCAGAAAGCAGTACTCCAACAACGAATTGGTTTCCCCGACTGTCACCAGTGCTTGATGCAGATCATCCACGGACGCAAACCGCAGCGCGGCCCCACGTTGCGTGAACAGGCGATGTTCGAAGTCGTACAATTCTCCTTCCGCGACACCCTCCCAGTTCTTTTCGTCAAACATTTGCATCGCCACTGCAGACAACAGGTGCAGACCACGTTCTTTCCAGTTGCCCCTCTGTGCGCCATCGACGGCGGATTGTCCTGCCGTTCGATCGACTGCCGCATCCTCACTCCAAACGTGATCGATCACCGCCGCGTACAGTTCGCTGGGCGAATGGAGATCGTCCAAACGCACTTCGGGCAAGCGCTGCACCGCTTCTAACATTCGCGGGTTTTCGAGCGATTCAGTGTCGAGCGAATTCAACTTGTCGAATTTCCACTTACCAAGATACGCGCGGCGTTGTCCTTCCTCGGTAAAGCCCTGCATCTGCGCGAATCGCCAGTTGCCGTTTTCGAACAAGTCCTTCCAATGCCGCCTGACCGAATGGGGTCGTCCCGCCACGACGGCTCGGCATTGCCCCGCGGTCTCGTTGAGAAACTTGCCCAGGGCCACGATCTTAGGATGATGTTTGTTGCCAACCTCACGATCGTGAGTCTGATCGAGACCGTCGATCAAGAAAGTCACGCTGCCCGACGCGACCATGCGCCGGAGATAGTTGACGATGCGCGCATCGAGCCGTTCTCTCTCCGCCTTGCTCAATTCGCCTGGAAACTGAGAAGCTCGTAGGATTTCCAAGCACGGCCCCGAGAGAAAATCGTCCTTCGAAGTCGGCAAATCCTTCATCTGCAAGTACAGCCACAGATGGCGTCCCGACGAGTGTAGAGCAGTTGTCCCCAACTGCTTGTTCGAGTCCTCATTGTTCGCATCCAGAGCGCCTCCAAGAAACGCTTCAGCCCATTTCAACGTCGTCGTCTTGCCGATACCGCCGTCGATTGTCAAGCACAATCGATGCAGTGAAGCGTCGGCGAACAGAGCTTCGCGCGTGGTCGCTTGCCAGCGATCCATCCAACGTTGGTAACCGTCCGCGAACCTCTCCAGGCCAGTCTCGCGCTGGTCTGGCTGGTCCTTCTTTCGTCGCTTCTCCAGCGCAATCCAGCGCGCTATGCGAAATGCCTCGGGTTTGAGGAACTCCTCCGCGCTAACACCATCGTCGAGCAACAAGAATTCCTGCGAACGGATAAACGGCAGCGGCTTTTCCATGGTCCTCGAACAGTCTCGCACGAATCGGGTTGAATCTTACGTACCAAACATGGTATTCCTAAGGGCGCCAGAAATAAATGAGCGCGGGCTGTGAGCGAAAGGGCGCTAAACCCAATACCGTTCAACGAACGTGGGATAAGCTTCCAGCTTGTCAATATCTTGTGTAAGCAATGGCGAAACTCCGCTACAGGTTGACAAGCTGGAAGCTTATCCCACGTTCGTTGAACGGTATTGGCGCTAGACCGCGGCCGCAGAGTTAGCCAATTTGGCGGCAATTGTCCTGTCTAAGGTTGTGGCTGTTGTATGGGCTGGCCTTTGTCGTCGACCTCGTAGAACTTCGCATTCCACGCGTTCAATCGATTCTCGCGATGCTTGCGGGCGACGCGGGAAGACAGCAACAGTTCGTCAAAAGCTTCGCCGACTGTATCGACTTCCGCAATGTATTGAAGGTGCTGTGGATCGATAAGCTGTCGATCTGTTTTCTCTCTGCCTGCGGGCCGATTGTCCAATTGCTCTTTGGCAGCCACGATTAACAAACGACCATGCTGGACCGCAGCCGCGACTTTGGCCGGAAAGCCTGCGACAGGGAACAATCGAGTCATTCTGCCACACAGGTTCGACTTATCCAGCATCGCCGTAACCGCCCCCATATCGTCAAGCGAATCGTCTCCGATGGCGGGTTCACCAGGTATCCCACCGGCCGCAGCCCACAATCCACACACAAAAGCTGCTTCGCACGATCGATCGTGCAATCGCTGGTAATTTGGGAAAGTACAGTTATCCACTGAATCCAACCACCATTGGAATCCGTCGCCGTTGGTAAAACTCGCAACCTGCCAAGCGTTCCGCGTACCGTCGAGAAATCCATCGTCTCCTTCCGATAGCGCCGTCAACCCGATCGAACCCGGCCGCAATTCAATCTCACGCGCGTGATTGCAGCGGGCGATGTTCAACTCGCCCACCACGGCTGATTCGATTTGATTTGGAACGGCTGATCGGGTTTGACCTGGAGCGTTGTGACTTTCGCGCCCAGTGGAAACTAGCAGTATGCCAAGTCGCGATGTTTTGGGTAGCGAGTCTTCCGATTCAGTGGTGGACGCAACTTGCCCGCACAGCCGCTCTAAATGCGCAGTTAGTGCGCTGATTGTCGACTGAGCTTGCTGAACCGCTTGCCCATATTCTTCTTGCAATCCTTGGTATATAAACTCAAAATTGGATTTTGTTTTTGATTTTTCCTGAGCGGCATTCAGCGCCTCGTGGAAACTTCTCAGGAACTCTGAAAAGGCGTCCCTTCCACCGAAGCTGGCTACGGCCTGTTCCCGGGTCCTGGCGTCAAGATGCAGAATTCGCACGGCCCGCGCCAGCGTCGACGTCGGGCCGAGCATAGTGTGGCTGCTTTTCGACCATGTATCAAAATTGCCGATCTGAAGCAACTCTTCCCTTTTTATCTTAAACTTCACAATCCGCTTTCTCCTTTTCCTTCCAGATGTCGATAAACTTGTCAATGCGTTCGACCTGCGCCCCATGTGCACAGCAGTCTTTCAATTCCTGGAGCATGGTTTCGGTGTAGTGCATCGTCGTATCTTCGCTGGCAGCCACAATGCGCGCCGTCAACTGCGAATGCACCGTCTGAATGACCAGTTGACGCAAGTCCAATTTCAGCCAATAGGAATTGGGGGATTCGTCGAGCATCACCGGTTGCATGGCGACCAGCCGATTATCTTGGCTGCGGTCGACTACGTAAATCAGACCGAAGCCGTATGGGACTTTTTCCTTTTTGGTTCGCAAGCGGTAGATCCCATCGCGAGAAATGTGCTCGAACTCGTCGGTCGTCGGAATGGAGTCGTCTTCGTCAACTGCGTCCGCTCCTTTCGCTTCGCCCTGGAAGACAACTGCCGGAAAGTCGGTCGCCTTATCCAAGATGCCGCGCGTGGACTCTGCCAACAGATCGACGGCGGATTTGATGTGTTCCATGAGCCACCCAGGAGCACTTTTCCATTGAGAGATCAATTTGCGGATGCGTTCGTGGCGATCCTCTTGCTCCATGTCCAGATACATCTGGGTGAACTCGCGCGAGTATTGTGACAAGTCAGCCGTGACCGCATGCTCGACCGCTTCTGCCATGACGATGGATGGATCGCGGTGCATGTCGGGATCGAGTTCGTCCAACCATTTGCGGATTCGAGGCTCCGTCAAAGACAACGCCTCCAATTCTTGGGCTCGCTGTGTGTCGAGCAAGTTGGCATAGTACAGAAAAACGTCTTTTTTAGTGAAGTTCATAATTAATCTCCTTGAAAAATGTTTGAGCTGTTTCGTGGTTGAGGGGGACGAGATTAGCGGCGTTTCTTGCGAGGATTCTGAAAATAGGACTGGAGAATCTGATTGAGCTGGTCGAGCGTAAGCCCAAACGAGCGGGCAACCTCCATTTCGGTTTCATCATCCCCTTCGCCGCTCTTTAGCAACCATTCGCGAATGACTCTTTGCTCGAACTCAGGAAGATCTTTCAATCTTTCTTCGAGTGTGATGGCAATCTGATCGGGACGCGGCGACGACTTACCAGCGTAGTCGCGCGGTGTTTGCATCGGATCAGATTCGGCACCAAACGCACCGGTGAGCGATGACACCTGTTCTTTCTGGCTTTTCAAGTAATAGCAGATTGACCGCTCGACCGTTTTGGCGAAGAACTTTTTGCTCCAGAATCGAGCCCAATGCGTGCTGCCAGCGTGCTTCTTTTCCCATTCCTTCGCGCTTCGCAACACCAAGAATACGCAGTACTGCACGATAATCGGGTAGAAATCCATGAACCGTAACCCGCGCGATTTGTCCGGAGGAAGGTTTTTTACGACACTCCCTTGGAATATTGGGTCGCTAGCAAGTCGGTAATAGAATTCTCTAATTGCGGGATAGGGATAATTGCCATGTTCATCTGGCGAGAAGATCTCCCGTAACATGTTATCGATGGTCTCAATCTGTGCGGCGCTGGCTAAACCGTACAACTTGCAGATGATATCCCATTCAACAATCAGCCTGCGAAGTAGATTCCAATCTTTCGACCAATGGTCCGGAGGGAAATCTTCAGGTTGGAATTCAATGTCACGCATTGATTGGGCTCCCTTTAATACGCCGGAGATTTGGAATTACTGAAAACGCGATATCTATCTGAAATGCGTTTGCCGTCCCATGATGCGCGCGAAATCATTGTGAAATTGCAAGAAACTTGTGTAGGATTGAATAAGTCATTTGTATGCAAAGGTTTACGGCGATGAATTTATTCCACACCACTTGCATTCGGGCAGGCCGCTCACAGCACGGTCAGCCACGAGGAGTCCATCGGGACGCCAATCTACGCGACTCCAACGGCTGGTCGTTGAACGGCCCGTCAGGGTATCGATCAGGTGCTGAATGCCGATCGATACGGTGATCGCGTTCAAGGTGACCAACGAGCCGGCTCGCTGTTGGCGAAAGTCGATCGACGGTCGGATGGGGCGAACGCCCGGCGGCAATCGCAGTTCGAGTTCGGCATCCTCTCGATCCGCAATCCCTCCCACGCATGCAGCGCACCCTTGGCGTGGCAGGAACAGTCGCACGTCACCAGACATCGTAAGTTCACCGCTTTCCGTGCGCTGAACGCTCGTACCGATATCCAAGTGAATCTTGTTCCAGCAATTTGCCAACTGCGCGGCCAGCAATACTGGCGTTCCGTGATCGACACAGGTAACCAGCACGTCGGCGTTCTGAGCTCGCTCAGCCACTCTTAAATCGGTAGCGGTACTTGGGATACCCGTGACGGCAATATCATCGCAATACCGCGTGATTTCGTTGGCCAGCGCAGAGACCTTCTTATTGCCAATATCTCCCAAGTCGCCACCGAGCATCGCGTCGAAGTTGTGGATTTCCAGCACGTCGGGATCCACGAGCGTCAGTTTTCCAATTCCCAATGTCGCCAATTGGCGAGCCGCTACCGATCCGTTACGCGAGGCGCCGATTACCATCACGTGCATATCACGCAAAGACTCGACAAACTTCGATCCCAGCATATTGGTCAGTCGGCTCCACCGGGCTGGGATTTTGGAAGGCGTTTGTGGATCGTTGATGGGCGAATTCCTCAAAAGAAGATAGGGGCCTCCCGCAATCTTTAGAGTGCCAATTGGAGACACGTCAGTGCCGTGAAACAACCACGCGCGCCACTGGCCTCGCCGATTACCGAATCCAAAGCTCAATACCACCCACGATTGCCCCGGAAGCGGCAAAAAGATTTCTCGCAATTCCTTTTCGGAGCGATAGGGTGTATCGTCCGAACCACCAACCGCCACTATCCAATTCGCATTCAACGGTCGCTCGATGCCCAACGGAACCTTTACAGTGCGGGTCATGCCACCAACGGAAAGGCGAAAGGTATCATGCACAAATCGTTTGACCAATCGGCCGACCATTACCGCATCAGGATTCATCGCCAGTGTGCGCACGACGTTAGCAAAATCTACGCGAGCTATTTCCAACACGGTTTGATCCGAATATGCGACCACGTGAGCGACTCTCCGATGAAATCGAAACAGGAATGGAACACTACTGACTAAAAGGCGTATGCGGAACGAGTGCCGAATTCCGTAAAAAGATGTCATTCGAGAAATTACGTGCGGAACAATACTAGAACCGGCACACGAGCATCGTTGAGTTGCTCAATGTCGTTCAGATGTCATTAATCGCCCTTAGTTTAACATCGCCATCAACAAGGTTAGCGCCGTCACGGCACTCGACAGCCCGATAACACGCGGCCAACGGATATCCGGGCCGAGCGTCGAGTATTCAACCATCGGGCCATCCTTGCGGAGATAGCACCAACCATCAATCGTTACGATTGTCCAGCCTTCCGGAAGTTTTGAATTGCGATTGAAGAACGACATGTTTAAGCCTCCCATGGAACTCGACGGATTGGAAGTTGTTTTGCCACGCTAGTTGAAAGGCAGTTTTGGGTGATAGGACTTAAGAGAATCGAGATGTCGTGCGAGGATTGTCTGCGGTCGATATGATCCACCGGACGAGCCGGTGGGATTGGGATCTGATTTGGCCATCAGTTTGCTACGTCGCGACAGTTAGTTGGCGCGGGCTAGTTCGCGATCGCTTGGCGTGTCGTCGAGGGAACGGGTGATGCGGGCGATGAGGTCGTCCGTGGCTGGGGCAACGTCGGATGCGCTGTGCCGTATGCTCATCAGCGCCGATAGTCCGGCCAGTTGGCCATCGATTCTGTCGCTGATGGAGGTCAGTTCGCCTCGCAAATCGTCGAATGCAGGATCGGTGGTGCCAATTTCGCCCAATTCGTTGGTCCAGGATTGCATGTCTTTGGCTACCGCAATCTTGTCCTGCAGATCTCGACAATAGTCGTGCAGTTCGCGCAATCGCTGCGGTGCTTGCTCGCAGGCAAGGGTCAAGTGGTTGAGACGACTTTGACAGATTTCGAGCAATTGAGATAACGACTTCTCGCGGCTGACCGCCATGTCGATTACACGCTCAGAATGTTGAATCGAGCTTTGTACTTGCTCATTGGACATGGATGCGCCGGTGGATGTTAACACGGTATCACCGGCGACTAATTTACGGCGAATCGTATGCATTTGACCGCGGTGTTCGGAGATCGTACAGCGCGCGCTCGCCAAACGCTCGTCGACGCGTCCGACCAACGACTGTAACATCACTCGCTGTTGAGCTTGCTCGACGATCTGCGATTTGTATTCGGCGATCTTGGCTATTACGGAGTTCAGTTGGAACTCGTGTTTACCGACCAGGTCTATCAACTTTTCAGCAATGGAGTCCTTGCCCGTCTTGAACCATGGTCCGAAATTCTTGCCGAGCGTCGCGACCAACGAAACGACGACGACAACAACGGATGCGGACGTGTATAGAAGCGCTTTCATGTTTTGTGTTCCTGTTCGGATTGAGATAGCTTGGTTCGTAAACTTGGAGGTTCTTTTCCGATTCGTAAAGCAATAACCGTACTGATCCGCGGGGCAAGCCTGCGGCATTGACGGTTACAGGCTGGAAGCCTATTCCGCGGGTTGGATGCGCAGAGCTTCGTCGCGGGTGGTATGCCAGCGATCGCGCACGCGCTGGATTATGGCTAACGATCTTGCGGTGCGTTCCTGGTATTGATTCGCCAGTTCGTCGATCGTCTCACGCTCGATGCGATTGAGATCGCTCAGGATTTGTTCGATTCTCCGCAGACGCTCGCGAGCAACAATGTTCAACATTTGCTGTTCGATCCGCTCCGACCATTGCTGTAGCTCCAGCACGTTGGGCTGCGAAGTCAGGGAGGTGGACGGGGCTGTATTGGTCGGGCCGGTGGGCGTAGTGGTTGGAGTGGTGGTTGGCTGGTTAAGCTGTTCTGGTGGAGCATGTTTATCCTCGCTCTCTTGATTGAACGAAACGAAATCGATGGGTCTGATTGATGGCTCGCGTTTTTGAGTACAGCCGCTCGTCGCGATGAGGGTCAGCACAAGACAGAGTCCCGACTTTGCGGTTCGGATGTGGCGCACTGAAAAACGCATGGCGGTATTCCCTGGGGTTGGGTTAGATTATGTGAATCGAAAGTGGACTGGGAGTTGGCTCGTTAACCAGTGCAGGCTGTGAGCATGGAACTGGATCAACCTTGCTAAGTGGGAAATGTGGTGCTCCATACGCTACTCCTCCGACGCCCGAGGCTAGCGCCTTTCGGTTCACTGGGGGGCGGGCTCGCGGGTGACGACGAACAATCTGTCGGCAACCTTGGCTTGCTGGGCTAACAAACTGATGCGCATGAGTTCCGCGAGCGGGCCTTGACCACGGTCGTCGCAACTTGCTCTCACAATGATCTGCGCCGTCGGGGCCAGTTGGTGAAATTGATGTTCGAGCGCCGCCCATTCCACCGGGCGACCTGCCACACTTACGCCTTGGCTCGATAACTCCACGATGAATGGTTCGCAGGGAGGTGCTTGTTTTGATTGTGTTTCCTGACGGGCAACGATTGGCGCTGAGTCGTAATAGCATTGGTTTTGGCTGGTGACGAGAACCAGCGGTATTGCGAACAAGTCGATCATGACGTGCCACGTGGCTCCGCCGAGAGTCGCACGGCGATTTCTACTTTTCATACCGCACCTCCTGCATAAGGTTCTGGTTCGGTTGCTAGTTCATCCGCAGCGGCCTTTTGCACGTGGGATGCTGTAAGCAGTAAAGGCTCGGAGCTGGCGGTTTTGATCAGCGATGCCTTTGGTCTCGGCGATTTCTGAGTCTTGGATGTATGACTGCCAACCATTGGGATCGAGGGCGGATTCTGAACGGAATCGGCATGAGGTTGCAGCGTGGGGAGGCGTTGACCAGCGGTAACATCGCGGAATTCAAACTGCTGAAGCGTGTCGAGCAATTCATCGATCTGCTGAAGGACTTGATCGCGTCGCGGTTGAGTCAAGCCCACGTAGACGATTGCTGGTAAACCAACGACGATGCCGGCAAACGTAGTCTGGAAGGCGATATTCAGACCGATGTGGTTCATGGTAGGTGCGACCAGGAAGCCGGCGACTGTTCCGAGCAGCCCGAGCATCGTCGAGCAACCGGACACCAGGTGCAGTATGTTCATGAATCGATCCATGCTCTTGGCCACGTCATCGACCACCGCCGCGATACTTGAGTACGAGTCACCCTCAAGGCAAGCGGATAGCCAACTGCCATCGGAGGAAAGCTCGAATCTTTCTTTGGCAGCTGGCCAAGATCCAGGCTGTCGCAATTTTTCTAGGAGTTCGCGGAATGGTCGGCTGGCACAAGGTCGGCAAGCAAAATCAATAAACATCAGTCGGTAAACGATTACGTACCAGTTGGCGAAGTGCAGGGCCGCCAACGCACCATAAATTCCAATGGAAATAGTTGTCGAGTTCATTGGTCTAAGGTCTCCGAGAGGAAGATCGTGAGGATTTAGGGGAGTAGTCGGTCCAACGAAACATGGGATGCCTATGGTTAATTTCCGCGTGATAGACCCAGTCGGCGCGCGGCGCGCTGAGGCCAATTCGTTTGAGATACTCGAACAGCGACCGATACATTTCGATTTCGGTTTTCATCGAAAAGATGATGGACGCACGGTATTGATCGTCGTCGGCTAGACCAAAAACGCGCAGTTGGGTCGAACGGTAATTGAATGGCAGATCTTGTAGAGCAACCGCGGCCTGCAGGCTTCCCGTAGGCTGCGTCGCGAATCCCCAGCGATCAAAGACGCGCGTTTGATTCAAGCCTTGGATGATGAACTCATTGGCCAAGTCGGTAACCTTGACGCCGCTGCCAAGTTCCAAGCGGATCTCTGACTTCCCTTGTTCAACTTCCATCTTGTACCGGGCCAGAACTTCCGCTTGCTCGTCTTGTGACATCCGTTCAATCGTCTTTTGACGTGGTTCAACACGATTGGCGGTGGAAACAGTTTGGATGTTGTCACAGGTAGGGTCTTCTTGCTCTGCCAGTTCCGCAGCCATCGGCGGTTTGGTAACAGTTTGCTCGGCTCGTGTTTCCGTGCGCGGACCGACCTTTTCGACCACTCCTAGGTTTGGGACGGCAACCGCGCTCGCAAGTTTCTTGCTGCTGAGGTCAGGTGCGATTGATCGGACCACATCAGTGTTAACGCTGGACTGGTAACTGAATAGGAATAAGGCCAGCGGCAGGTGAAGCAACGTCACGAGGCTGGCTGCAGTTAGGGATCGAAATAGCTCGCTCATCGTGATCGGTCCTTCCGATTGGCGGTGGATGCCGTGGCAGTCGGCACAGGAAATTTAATGCCCAGATCCTTTAAGAGATCCGCAAAGCTCTTCTGGGGCCTTGGTTTGTCGGTGGGCGATTTATCAGTCGTTAATTTGTCGGCGGTGTGGTTGGGCAACGCCCGTTCAAATTCGAATCGCAATGCCGAATCGTCAGGCAACTCAAACCCCACGAAGTCCCGAGTCGATGACTTGGCAATTTCCATTCGATCCGTGATCGCTTGCTCAGTAGTCACAGCATCTCGAATTCGATGGTCGAGTTTGGCGACATGCTCGCGCACTCGATCGATCCGTCGCTGCAGGTTTCGGATAGATTCCCCACTGGCCTCGACGATCGCACGCGAGCGAGCGTTGGCCGAAGCTGAATCGCCTTGCGACTGTTGCTCGACCTGTGCAAGCTGCGTCGTCAGACGTGCTCGGAGTTGTTCCAACAAGCTCTCGTCGGATTCCAGGTCCTTGGCTAGTTCGACGCGCAGCCGCTGCCAGGCCGCTCTGCGCTGTTTCGACTGCTCAATGGCGGGTCCAAATCGAAGTTGGCTGAGTAGTTCTTGGCTGATCGTTTCGGCTTTGACGGACATCTCCTCTGGCTTAAGCGCGTCGAGTTCCTTGAGGAAGTCGGCCGCTTCTCGAGCGTTGGTGTCGGCATTGTTCTTTGGTTTTGCGGGCGTTGAAGCTGGGCCAGAGGTTGCATCAGACGCCAACAGGACATACTTGTTTGGAGAACGAGTGCTGATCGTGGACTGAGCATCGGCGGTGTAACAACTGCCGAGCAGTAGAAGAGTGGTCAACCAGGTAATGAAACGGCGGAACATTGGATTCTCCTTGGACTGTTGTTTTGGAAAGAAGGTGGTCTTGAACACGAAAATGTGGGCAATCCGAGTGTTAGCGATCGGTCATTTAGTTTTTTGCTTTAACAGGGCCAGAATCTTGGCTTCCATTTCGGAGCTCAACTTAGGTAAAGGCAATTCTGGCGGGAGGGCGGGCGCCGCCTCGGGAACGATTGGGTCATTCGGTCGACCTTTGAGGTTCTGAATGGACGGTGCCAGGGTCTGGATTGCTAGCGAGAGGCGTTGAGCTTCTTGTTGTAGGAGCGCGGAATCCTTGGCCAATCGATTGCGACGGATAGCCTCGACTTGACGGAGTGTCTCTTCGCGTGCCAGGTCCGCGAAAGTCTTGGCGGCGCGGTCCAGGTCCAGCAGGCGATTCAGCGTGATTTCTAGAGATTTCTCAGTGGAAGCGATGGCCTTGAGATCATCAAACAATTCGTCTCGTCGTTCGATTTTCTTCGCAAGCAGCAAGACACTTCCTTGATCACCCATCAATTTCCCGTCCACCGCACGGACTTTTGAAAGCAACTCATGAATCTCGCTTTCCACAACGGCGGTTTGCTCCTCAATTACCGCAGATTGGCTGCGAACTCGGGCCTGCTGCACCAGCGTAGTCACTTGGAAGTTCCCAATCGCGCCGCTGGTTAGAACTATCGCGCCAGCGATTGGTTTGAGCGTTTGTAGCTTGACGAGCGCTATCTTGTTGGCAGCTTCCGGTGTGCCGTTGGCAGATTTGTTCAAACGCTGGACGATTTCGTCGTACAGTTGCGACGAGCTGGCCAAGGACTCGATTTGATCCGTCAATTGACGTAGATCGAGCTGGCCGATCTTGTCTTGCTCCAGAGGCCGAACGATCAAGTCTGGGCGGTCGTTTTGCTGAGCGTTTGCGACTCCGTTGGTAACCAATACCATTGCGGTACCGATCAGCAACACAAGGCTTGCCTGAGTTCTCAATCTTCTTATTGACATACATTTTCTCCAGATTCAATGAGTAAAGAGCGTCCATCCGTTGACCGAATTCGGTATCCGGCCAACCCAACTGTGTTGATATATTCAGAAAGGCACTTTGAGCCAGTTGTGACTGTCCCGGGCCAACAATTCTCGAACTGCGGACTCGATCGCCACGTCAACTTGGTCGCGTTCATTGGGTTCCACAGCCTTGAATGCCGAGAGCGGCGCTTCAGCAACATGCTCCACACCAGCTTTTGCCTTTACTTCAAAGGTGGAAACGGTCTGTGTATCCGCGGCAGGAGTTTTTTCCTCAATTTCACCCTGACGTGAAACCAACTCCGACTTGAGTTCAAGCCGGTTGCAGCCGATCGCAAGTGCCATCCATGCCAAAAAGAGACGAAAGCGCACGATTGACCTCCAGGATAAAAAGCTTCGGATAGAAAATGCGAGTTCCGTCTCAAGCAGCGAAGCGCTTCGTGCGTGCTCCCTTAGTACAAAGGCACTTTGCGGCGAAAGGTTCGAGAATATTTTGTAAAGAAGGAGATTCGATCCCTTGAAGGCTGGTGAACCGCTTCAGCGTGTCAGTCGCAGATTACTGAGGGTCGTTAGGTTCGTTCAACATTTCCGAGTCTAGTATTAAGCAATAAACAAGTTGGCGGAATAGGAGTTAAATAGGCTCGGTGGTGCATCGAGCCTAGAGTAAGAACCGGCTGAATGAATCAGCCTTTTGCAGTTTTCAACGACTTGTCAGAAGTGAGCGTCATCGCTGGCAGATACTCCGGCCGCTGCAATGGCGCTGTCCATAGGCCCAGCAGCGTGATCGAAAATCCATGTGTGGGCTAGGTCAGCGATCTTGACCACCAACGGCAAGTCGTCGCGACCGAAGCTGGTGGAATCCTTCCAGGAATTTCCGTCCTTGAAAATGCGACTGAGGGAAACGTTATGGCGAACTCCTTCGCGCGTTTCGTTTTCCCAGATCGCCGCTTTGATGCGGCCCATGCGGATCTCGTGTACGGGACGATTTGCGTTTGACATCTTCTTCTCCAATTCAGGTTAAGGTAACTTTCGAACAAACGAACAATCTTCTTGCGCCAAATGGCGCTGGATTTCGTTAGCGACTGGGCGAGCTTCCTCAGTCGCATCACGTAGTTCTGGCAATACGCAGGGCGCAAAGCCACCGCGTTCTATCCAATCGGTTAGATCGCCAGCGATATCGGCGGCGGTTTGAAAATCACCTTGCCGAATCGCGGTGAACATCTGTTCCCAAGCAACTTCCGGGTCCATGTTAGACAGCCAATGCAAGCAAGCTGCCGATTCGAGCGTCTTGCTCGGCGCGATCGCCAGCATTGGTTAACCGGCCAGTCATGCGAGTCAGTGCATCGACTGCTTTGAACAGTGTGTACGAGCCACTTTGGGCCGACATCAGCGTCACTGCTTCCTTGATGTAGTTCATCGGAATGCCGCGACCGGAAAGCGACTTATGGACCGTTCCATAAGTTTTGCAACACTGAAGTTGACGGAGCAACGTGAATTTGCAATAGTTTGTGCCTATGAGCAAAGGACTGCCAATTGTCACCGGCTATTCTACATTTGAAGTGCGCATTCGTGCGGTGCGTGCTGTGCTAAGTGGTGAGGTCAACGTCACAGAGACTGCCATTACGTTCGGGGTTGACCGTTCCACAGTGCATAGATGGATTGGTCGATTTCAGTCGGAAGGCGAGGCCGGACTTGTTCGCGCAGAAGTATCAGGTCGTCCTCGGAAAATTGAAGCTCTCGACACAGAAGCTTTGTGCAAGATCGTCCTTTGCCCCGCATCGCAGTTTGGTTTTGAGACAGATTTTTGGACAACACCTAGATTGATACAAATCGTAGCGGAGAAGTTTGGTGTATCGCTCTCGAAGCAGTCCATGATGCGTAGACTGCACGAAGCTGGCATGACGTATCAGAAACCGGAACGCGTCTACTTTGAAATGTCAGAAGAGGTTCGACAGAAGTGGCGTCGCACGGAACTTCGGAAGATACGCGCCGCAGTCAAGAATTATAAGGCAATTCTTTACTTCCAAGATGAAGCCAATGTGTCCCTTACCGCTTTACTTGGTAAGACTTGGGCAATTCGAGGTCAAACTCCAAAGCAACGGGTAACCGGAAATCGTGGTGGTGTGTCCGCAATGTCGGCAATTACTAGCGGCGGACAGTTAATCTTCCGGTTGCATGACAAACGAATCGCGTCCGACGAAGTAATCGACTTTCTGAGTCAGATGTTACGACACCATCCACGTCGGCATTTAGTCGTTGTTATGGATCAAGCAGCGCCGCACGTTTCCAAAAAGACAAAGTGCTTCATTGAAAACCAACGACGACTGCACGTCTTCTACCTCCCGGCCTATTCGCCAGATTGGAACCCAGACGAAAAGGTCTGGAATCACCTCAAGCATCAAGAACTAAAAGGGCATCAAGCCAAAACCAAACTGGAACTCAAGACACTCGCTGATGAAAAGCTTTGTAAAATGGCATCCGACCCAGAGTTGCTGCGTGGAATTTTCTTTCGTTGCTGCGGAGCTAACATCCTTGCCGCGTAAGTGTTGCAAAACTTATGGAACGGTCCATATTTCTGCGCCGATCCTAAGCCGACTCGGTAGGCGGTTGATTAAGAATCTTACCGACGATTTTCCCAGGCTGGCCGTCGAGTAGTGAGCCCTCACCTCCTGGCCGTGAAATGCTCAGTTGATTTACATCCAAGCCGAAAAGGTAGCACATCGTAGCATGATAGTCGTAATGGTTGACGACATCTGTCACAGCTTTGTGTCCGACCTCATCAGTTTCGCCGTGAATGCAACCGGATTTGATTCCACCGCCAGCAAACCAACTGCTAAACCCGTAAGTATTGTGGTCGCGCCCGACGTTTTTCTCGTTTTGAACGACGGGCAGGCGCCCCATCTCGCCACCCCAGTGGACCAGCGTTGTATTGAGCAGGCCTCGAGCCTTCAGGTCTCGTACCAACGCAGCCGCAGGCTGATCAATTTTCAAGCACGATCTAGGCAATGATTTCTCGATTCCACCGTGATGATCCCATTGCTGTGTCGATGTATAGAGTTGTACAAACCGGACGCCGCGTTCGACCAGGCGACGCGCGATCAAACAGCGTGTGCCGAATTCCCGGGTGGCTTCTTGTTCAAGCCCATAGGAGCGATGGGTAGCCGACGATTCTTGCGAGATATCGAGTGCCTCCTTGGCTGAAGTTTGCATGCGCGCGGCAAGTTCGTAGTTGGCAATGCGCGCCGAAAGATCCGATTCGCCGGGATGATGTACGAGGTGTTCGCGGTTCAACTGTTGCAAATAACGCAAGTACTCTGCTTGAGGCTCACCAGCCAATTTGCTGGGAGGATCGAGATTCAAAATGCGTGGCTCGCGCGGGCGAACCACGGTCCCTTGATACAGCGACGGGAGCCAGCCATTCGACCAGCAGTCGGTGCCCAGCACAGGTAATCCACCAGGATCACTCAAAACCACAAACGCCGGCAATTCTTGACTCTCGCTCCCCAGAGCATAAGTCAGCCACGAGCCCACAACGGGCCTACCGGCGGTAGTTCGTCCGTGATGCAAGGCGTAGATCGACTGACCGTGGTTATTAACACCAGTGTGCATCGAACGCACCAACGTAATGTCGTCAGCGATCGATCCTAAGTGTGGCACCAATGCGCTCAACTCCATACCGCAATCGCCATGCCGCGACCACTTCCAAGGTCCAGCCCACAACTTGGCCGACGATTCGGCGGCGTTATCGTACTTGATCTCTCCCGTGAAATTCTTTAGATGGTGTTTTTCGAGTTCACTCTTGCGATCACAAAGATCCAAGTGCGAAGGCCCGCCTTGCATGAACATGGAAATCATCGCCGTCGCTTGGGGACGAAATTGAGGCGGCTTGGGCGTGAGATCAAAAGTCTGGCGATCCAAATTGGGTTTCTTCGGTTCAGCACATAACTTATCCTGCTTGAGCAGGTACGCGAATGCCAACGATCCCAATGCAAACGCTTGCTGCGATACAAAATGCCTACGAGAGTGACGCAATGCGAGCCAAGAGTGTTTCATGGTGCTACCACTTTCCAATCGACCAAGGAATCATCGGGCGAATCAAATTGCAAGTCAGCTCATCAATCCACATAAAGGAATTGGTTCGAGGAAATCAATGCTTGACAGTACACCGCCAAAGCTTGCGTGGCAGGTGCAAGTTGCTCGCTGGTTGCCGGCTCGTTCTTCGCCGACGATTTGCCGCCGACGTCCGACTTTTCGGCCAGAGTCTTAGCTTGCGCGGCTGCCTCGGAAGTTTGTCGCAAAGTGAAGATCTCACGCTGCCGCGCAATAAACTCGCGGGCCCCAGCAATGTCTGCGTCTGTGGCACCAGCACCGCAGGCCAACATCCGAGCTCGACGGATTTGCTGGTCAACATCGTCCCCAACGTCTCGAATTACTCGTTGGGCAAATCTCTCAGCCAATTGTACTGATACTTGATTGTTCATCAGCAGCAGTGATTGCGTTGCAACGGTGGATGCAGAACGCCGATCACAATTCGGAGACAAAGCTGCAACGTCGAATGGCTCTAGAACACCCAGAGGCATCGATCGGCGGACTTGGACATAAATACTGCGGCGATATTGTTCGGGATCATCGGTCAATTTCGCAATCATGATGCCATTACCATCGCGAGTTGCCGAGCCGACGATGACTTGTCCGACGTCGTCAGGGTTGACCGGCGCTGGTGGCCCGAACATGGTTCGCGTGCGCATCCCAGCCGATTCGATGGCCGCATCTCGGATCGCTTCCGATTCTAATCGTCGCATCGACATTCTGCCCAGCAACCGATTCTCCGGATCGAGTTGGTCCATCGCCGGATTTCGGGTGGAAGTTTGGCGATAGGCAGCCGAACATACGATAGTCTTTTGCAGTTGCTTCAGATCCCAACCGTTGGATGCCAACTCTACCGCCATCCAGTCCAGCAGCGCAGGGTGGCTGGGGCGTTCACCCAAAACGCCAAAGTCACCGGGTGTATTCACGATCCCTTTGCCAAAATGGTGCATCCAAATTCGATTCACCAACACTCGGCCTAGCAATGGATGCTGGCCGCTGGTCAGGTGCTTTGCCATCGCCAATCTCCGACCAGTAGTGGGCACATACTGATCATCTTCGGGGATAGGAATTTGATTCTCAAAGATACTCGGTAGTGAAGGCTTGACGGCATCGCGAGGCTGATTAATATCGCCACGAAAGAAAACAAAGGTGGCAGGAACTTTGTCGGGCACTTCGGTCAGGCATGCCACGCGTTCATCTGCAGGTCTTTCCGTTCGTTTTTTGGTTTTTGTTTCGTCCCAACGTTTGTTAAATTTGTTCAGTCGATCTGGTTCGTAGAGGTAAGCGCTGCCGCGGTCGACGTTCAAACTGGGATGGTCCTTCATCAGTTGACGTTGCTCGGCGGAACGCTCGTCCTGTTTAGTAGCCCGCGCGGCGATGGCTTTGGCACGCAGATCTTCGGGCAATTTTTCTAGCTCTCGGTCAAAAATTTCCTGCACGATACAATCGAGTTCAGCTTTCTGCCGCTCGTCGAGTTCCTTGAGCTGAGCATCAATGTGAGCAGCTTTTTCCCGTTCTTTCGGAACGAGAATATTGATCATCCGCGAGTTCTTGTCACGCCAGTTCTTCCAGTCCAACGCCGGTTCGAAGATTGCGCGGAACGCATAGTAATCCACTTGCGAAATCGGATCGTACCGGTGATTGTGGCACTGCGCGCAGCCGATCGTCATGCCCAGCAGAGAAGTAGAGACAATCTTAATCGTATCCGCCATGACGTCATTGCGAGCTGCATTGACATCGGCGCCGTCCTCGGTCCCATCGGGCGCCATTCGGAGAAATCCAGTGGCAACTAATTTGTCCACTGCATCCGAGCTCAGGTTTTCGTAGGGCGGTGCAACTAATTCGTCACCCGCCAATTGTTCGATGATCCATTGATCCACCGGTTTGGATTCATTCAGCGACCGAATTACATAGTCTCGATAACGAAACGACCATGGACGCACCGTGTCTTTTTCAGAATAGCCATCGCTGTCAGCGTATCCTGCAACGTCCAACCAATGCCGCGCCCAGCGTTCGCCGTACGCTGGCGAAGCCAACATGCGATCGACCAGTCGTTCATAGGCATCTGGCCTTGTGTCGGCCGCGAATTCATCCAACAGTACCGGATCTGGTGGCAAGCCCAATAGATCGAACGACAATCTGCGTACAAGCGTTTCGCGATTGGCCTCGTGCGAGTAACTCAATGCGTGTTGCTCGAGCTTCGATAGCAAGAAATTATCGATTGGTGTCCTGACCAATTCAGCTTGGTCCACAACAGGGACAGGCAAACGTACCGGCGGCTGGAACGCCCAGTAACCGCGTTCTTCGGCTGTCCATGGACTATCCGCAGGCAGTTTTTCAGGCTCAGGACGACGAGTTCTAGCTCCCTGCGCGATCCAAGTTTGAACAATGGACTTCTCTTGTTCCGATAACCCTTTACCTTTGGGAGGCATCTCTCCTGTTGCGATCCGATTCCAGATCAGACTCTCCGCTGGAGCACCAGCCAAGAGTGCCGAGCCGCTTTCGCCACCTCGCGTTATGAACCGAACCAACCGCAAATCCAACTCGGCTTGATGTTCAGTCTCCTCACCATGGCAGTGAAAACAATGAGACTTCAGAATGGGGCGCACATCAGTTTCGAAGAACAATTCTCTGTCGGCGCCAATGACAACAGCCTCAGGCGGTTGCAGTCCGACTCCAAGCACTAGCAACAAAACCAAGAATCGGATGGATTTCATGGGCGGGTCCTTCGGATTCTGTATATCAGGGGCCATGTCTTAGCAGCAGTGTGTATGGGAGCTTACGCAACGTACCGCTGCCGGACAACTTATTGAGGTGGGAGAGTTCGAAATGGCAAAGCAGCGATTTCTAGTATAACAAGTCACTTGTCCGGAAGCAGCAGCAACTTGACATCGCATCAGCCCACTCTGCAGTGCTCGTAATCGTTCGTACCCTAGAGTGCGCATTGTTTTTACGCGACTTTGCACTCAGCCGTTTAGAATTTTGGCGCTCCATTGAAGTTCGACGCCCTGCCGCTGTAATCGCTGCTGAAAATCCTGGAGAGCCTGCGCACGATTGCGAATTCCACGCGGCGATTCACGTCGCTCAATAGCAAATGCAGCCAGCGCTCCGGCCGCTTCGCCAATGCTCCATTCCACAGGATGCAAGCGATAACAGCCGTTGCTGATATGAGTCGTACCGATGTTCTTATTGGCGGCCAACAAGTTATCGACGCGGCGCGGAATCAGCGCACCCAGCGGAATCTGGAACGGAAGGCTCTCAAAGTCGATATAGTTGTCGCCACCGCTGCTGGGATGTAGGTCCAAATGATAATAGCCGATGCCAACTGAATCCGAAAACGGCGCCGCAACTGGGGTGGTCCCTTGCGTCTTTGCGATCTTGCTGCGAATCTCTTTCGAAAGATGCTGTTCCAGGATCGTGAATTCCGCGCGAATTCTGCGCGACTCGCGGATGTACGGGAACTTGGCCAATCCGTCCTCAGTTCCCACCATATCGCGCCGCAATCGCAAGCCAGACCAACCTGTGCCACCGTCGGGACGAGGCGCTTCGGTTTGCAACCAATACAGTAAAGACAAACTCAGTTGCCGGCCACCTTCCATGTGCTTGGCGACCTCAGCCGCAGCCTGGTCGGCGCCGCTCGCGTCGTGTGCTTGGTCGGCAATGATGTTACCGAGCATGTAATCGTTCTGCGGCCAGTTGACTATCGTTGCACCACTGCCGAAACCTCCAGGGGTATAGTTCGATGGGTCTTGAATTCGGCGGTACAACCACAAATTTAGATTCGCCGTTCGTGGTGGAGGCTGGCTGCCAATCGGCGGTACAAAGGCCAGTTGTCTCGGTTCGAGCGTGCGTGGATTTGAGTATTCGAGGCTGAGTAATTTGCCACTCCAAGGCGGCGTCAGCGCCGGAATGTGATCGCGCCAAAAATTGTATTGCGAGGGTCTAGCGATTGTGTGGTCTTCGCCATGCACGTGGTCCATGGCAAAGCACCAAGCGAAAGATTGAATATTGCGCGGATTCGCCTCCATCGGTGCGTGCGGCTCGTCCGTTTCGCCGCGTGCCTCGGCGCCGATGACATATTCCACCTTGGCCAACGGCAACAAGTCTCCTTGTTCGCTGGCATCGATAAACAACTTCGCCGCAAGAGTCACCAAGCCGCCAGCAGTTTGTACTTGAATCGATTCGATGCGATCGCCGTCGACAAGCGCCGAGTGCGGTTGACAGTTGAGCAACAAGGTTAACTTGCCGGTGCTCAAGTGTGCGGCCAGCATTTCGCCCAAAACTGCTAATGCGACTCGCGGTTCATGGCACAGTCGCGAAACGCTACCATTGCCGGGATTCAATGTGGGATTGTTGCGAGCGGCTTCCGACAGTGGATAGTTGCGCCGATAAAAATCGCGCACCATGTTTCGAAATTGACGGTAGGCCGCTGGAGCCCCAGTTGACTCAACCCATGCGTGTTCGTCGGGCGGAACCGCTTGTTGCGTGAGTTGCCCGCCAATCCAGTCAGTCGGTTCGGTCAAGATTACAGTGCAACCGTTTCGCAGTGCCGATAATGCGGCCGCGCAGCCGCCAAGTCCGGCACCGACGATAACGACATCCGCGCGACATTCCGCGCGTCCGATCTTGTCGCTCGCTCGCACAATTTCCAATGAGTGACACCAAACGGCAGTCGACCCGAGGCCGGTTACTTCCAAGAATCTACGTCGCTTCAATTTCGTCGATTCCATTAAATCGATTTTCACAAAACACAATAGTATCGTCAGGCTGTTACGGACTTGCTGGCCGGCGACTTTCGAAACAAGCGGCGACAACCCAATGCTGACATCGATACTACCAGCAGCAAGGACGATGGTTCCGGAACGCTTTGCAGTGTAAAGGAAAAATCCGTCGTAGGACTATTGGGGTTGAAGAACTCGTTGCCAATTTCCGTTGCCAGCAGTCCGCCGCGCTGCGCATTCTGGAAGTCCACGCCAATTGTATAAGAACTCGCCGAGCCTAGAACCAAATTCAACGAAAATAGAACTGCATTGCCTCCATTGCCAATATCCGCGAATGGTCCACCGATTGTGAGGTTTGAAACCGCAACTGTGTTGGTCGCGGTGTTGTAATTAAACAAGCCACCAGCGCCACTGACGTTGAGAACTTGAGAGGCGCCGGTCGCAGTCACTCCGGCAGGCATGACTCCGAGACTGGCGTTGGCCGGTGAGCCAAAGCGAATCGTGTAACCGGACAACGAACTAGCGCCAACTCCGTTGTGAGTAATTAGAAAATCGACAATGTGATTGCCGGCCCCATTGAATTGCAAATCCGCCGGGTCGGCGGTTATCAGGAACGCTGCGCTGGCTTGAGTTCCGATGATCCAGACAAGTGTTAGTGCCCAAACAAGAATTTTCATGTTGCTCTCGGTTATCTTCAATTGCTTATCCGGTTTCTAATGCCGATAGAATTCGACGCTACCGACTTTTCCAGTAATCCAGATAATTCAAGTTGGAACTATCGTCACTTGCAACTGAAAAGAGGTTGAAATAAGAATTCTTGATCATTCGTCCAGCAACCATAGATCGTCGTCGCGTGGAAGCAGATCTTCCGCGACCGCAAATATTCGCTGGTCTTCTTCATCGTCCCATTTCCCGAAGACGGAGTCCACTGATACTACTGGCGGCGCCAAGGCAGACAGCAGACCACTGCCACCACCACTGCCGAAGCTTAACAAGCCCGGCATACTCGATGGCAAGGATTGATTGAAGTTCGTGGCAAACAGTGGCAAATCACCACCATTAACCGACGCATCAGAATTCCAGTCTGCGTTGGGGTTGTAGCCCGCAAAACCCACGCTGGTATTGAATGCCGCTGCGAAGGCTGGCAAATCACCGCCATTGACACTGCCGTCGCGATTGGCATCGCCTACCAGAATTCCGAATACGACGTTGACAGGTCCGCCTGCTGATCCGTTCGAATCGCCATCGAGCGCGTTGAGCGCTGTATCGGTGACAGTATCTGCGACCCCAATCCTAAATCGATCGCGGGTGATCGGGCTGGAAAGTTGGATCTCGCCGCGCGTGCGCAGGCCGTTGAAGACCACCGACGTAATTAAGTTCGCGTAGCTGGCCAAGTTCACGCCCAGCAACTGGATTCTCGAAGCGTTAAAGCCAACTACCGCTTCGCTGAACAGCACATAAATTCGGTCGATGCCGTTGCTCGGTATGACCAAACCAGAATTCAACGAATACCCCAATCCATTACCCGAGCCAACGCCACCGCCATCAATCGAGTCGATGAACAAGTTACTCCAGGCAGATCCCGACACGATGACGTCAACGGCTCTTGGTGACGCGTTATCGACCACATACGCTTCGTCTATCGATGGCTCACTGTTGGCCAGCGCGTTGCCAAACAAATCGAAAATTGTCGGCGCATTCAAATTCAATCCTACGGTACCATTCAATCCGGCCAGGTCACCGCCCGAAACAACAACGTCATAGGTGCTGGCGTCGATGGGAGTGACGCTGATTGAGCCAGTCGTTCCTACGGCAGAAAAATCGGCCGCCGATACTCCAGTAACTGGTTCGCTGAAGGTAGCTAAGAATATAAGCTGGTCAGCGTTTGTCGGAGATGTGAGCGGCGTTTTTTGGCGGAATGAAATGGCGCTCGGGGGCAAAATGTCGGCAGACCGTCGCAAGAGGTAATCACCCACTCCTGACTCGGCGGAAACTTCGATCGTATATACGCCACTGGTCGTGACTGCGAACTGCAACAGGGAATCTCGACCGCCATCGGAATCCAAGTCGGAGGCCACTATGGTGGTCCCATTAGGATGAATCAAACGCAATTGAGGATCGAGCGTATTGATCGGTGTCGTTAACACGTGCGGAAACAACGCTTTCGCGGAAAAGCTTATATTTGCTCCGGCGTTCAACGAAATTCGATAGCGATCGACTCCGGATACGGTCGCGCCAAAGGTGACGTTATCGACCAATTCACCTTGCGTCGATACTAACGTCATGCGGGCGATTGCTGTATCGCTAGTAACTCCCCAAAAACTTCCGGTCAATGTTGCATCCACAAACGATGTGCCCAAAACGGATCCATTCTGGCCAAAGATCGAAATCGCTACCCGACTTGCCGTATTGATAAACACATCCATGCCGACCGCAAACACGCTGTTGTTGGGGAATCGCAACTCGGTGGATTCAGCAAATGAGCTCGGCCCTGTGACAATCGATGAATTGCCGATCACGTTGCGGCCCAGGAGAACTAAGCCATTGTTACTCGGTCCAGGATTATCGAGAATCTCCAAGCCGGGCAAGATCTCACCGGGAGTGAAACAGGCGTCATTGGACGCGCTATTCATGGGAGCGTTACAAACGACCACCGCTCCTTGCCCGGCGCTGCCATCTTCGAAATCCTCTACAGGCAGTCCCGGCGCAGCGTTATTGAATGTCGTGCGCGTGCCGAAAAAATTCAAACCTGTGCCTGTAGAACCTTGGGCTGCCGATCCAATCGCCCCAAAATTGCCGTCCAATGAACGCAGTGGATCAGTGGCCAGATTTAAATTCGGCTCGGTGTCAAATGCTAGCGAACCTGTGACGACGACGGCATAATCACCGACTGTGTCGGAACTGATCACGCGGATGGTATAGACTCCGGCGACAGGCACTACGTAGCCGAGGATTCCTCGTGCATAGTTGGTGACACTGACGCCCGGTCGGACGGGATCTGTCACAGCAGTCGCCACCAAGCTGCCATCAGGGCCCATCAAAACGAGACTCACGGGCGAGAAATTCTGGCCGTTCATTCCAGCCAAAACAACATCGATGGGCTTACCAACTTGGCCAGATAAATTCAGCGTATATTCATCGATGTCGGGAGTTGGAACGTTGTCACGCAATTCTAAAATGTCACCGTTGGCGATCGATGGAGAGTTGAAGCTGAACTGAACAGCAGAGGTGGAGTTGCGCTGATATCCAATGGTGGCTTCGGCGCCGAAGTTGTAGGCAGGGTCCCCGAAGTCGACGTCGGCATAGACAAAGCGTGCATATACTGGCCCGGATGCGAACAACTGGAGCTGGAATGTAGCGGCTCCAATTCCTGACCAACGAGGTCGATTGTGCCACTGCACGATCAGAGCATTTATTCCATCAATCTGGCGCTGCTGCCAATACACATTACCATTACCAGTTCCTCCATCGAGATCGTCCCAAAAGGGAACCAGAAAAGTCCCGTTCGGCAGCGAAGTAGGGAGCGAGTCATTGAACGGAGAAAGACTGCCTGTGGTACCGGAAATGATTCCACCATTGTTGCTGACGATTACTGAGCCTGCCGGAAAGAACGCATTTCCGACGGTTGTAGTGATCAAAGCTTGACCATCGTCGGTCAACCCGAGTGGCGTCCCTGTAGTCGAAATATCGATAAAAGAACCAGGACTATTGGATCGCGCGAAGATCACCCTAGGGAGAACGGGATTTGCCGTACCCACGACACCAAATCTAGGTGTGCCGACCGTTGTGGGAGTAACACCCACATCAATCAAACTGCTGTCGATTGCCAGTTCGCTACCATCGGCGGAGTCGGTGATTTCTCGAATGTAATTACGGGCGATTTCCAGGTTGTATCCTGTGAATATATTGGACGTAACAATGATAATTTGCTCGCCGCTGCTGCCAGCAAACGTCGGAGGCAGCACCGCCACTCGACCAGCGGCTGGCGCGACGACCGAGGCAGAACCTGCAAATTGAATCGTCAGCGTAGCCGCAGGATTGGTTGGCGTAACCACCGCACTTATTCTTTGACCGCTCTCGACAAAGTAGTAGAAACCGTGTTGGCTGGTCGCCGACGACAAGATGCCAGAATTGTTGCGACTGACATGGAACAGTCCACCTTGCGGAGCCTGGCGTTCGAAGTTGTTGGCTGGCGCGCCCACCTGCGCGGTGTCCGAGTTCATTACGTTCAATCCGCCAGCTCCGTCGTTAGCGTCGATGTACGAGACATCAATGCGACCACCGATGGATGCTTGCAACCTGTTGTCCGCCGACGGAGTGCCGGTGGCGATCAAGATACTTCCGCGATAGACTCCCGGTTGGGTCACCACGCGCGAGAGTGTTACTGGTTCCGTGTCGCCGATGCTGGTGGTCACATTGACGCTGATGATCGAATTGATGGTTAAATCGAGATCGCGCACGAACACGTTTACGATGTCGCCGATTTGGTATTGTGCGAGGTCAAATTCCACGCTGCCATCTTGTACAGCGGGCAAATCAAAGGCCTCGACCACATTGGTCGAGAAGTGACTGCCGCCATCGCGAGCGCTAAAACCCATGCCACGGCCGGCAAAGGCGGCCCAGATCAACTGAATATTAGCGCCTCCATTCATCGCCAGATCGGCTGCGAGTATGCCGTCGCGCGCTTGCAGCATCGTGGGACTGGCGGGCGTCAGTTTCATTGCTTCGGTCACTAACTTGAGCGCCAAATTATTGCCAGCGGTACCGGTGTAGAGATTTGTGCTGAATCCGTAACGGTTCACAAAGCTCCAGTACATATCCCATAATACTGAAGTCCACACTTCGCCAACGTTGTGCACTTCGCTGCAACCTGCGGGGCATGGCACATCTGATTGACTGTCACTGATGTCATCATACGTCAAAGGATTGACCGTCTTATTCGTACTGTATGGGAATCGACGAATCCCAGCGCCTGTGGCTGGTTGGCCCAAAACATAAGTCCCTACGGGATACGATCCGGTTGCGGTATCGGTCGGCTTGGCCAAAAAAACTAACGCATACCAATCGCTCCAGCCCTCGCCCATTCCCCCGCTCTGAATACCCTCGAGCGCGAAGACGTTGGCTGGACCGCCCACCAATCGATTCGAGATGCCATGACCATATTCATGGACGATAATACCCGCGTCATTGTCGCTGTCGCGGCGCGGATTCGTCCGACTGAATTCGAACATTTGCATGCGCGGTGATACCCCATCGCGCGGTGTGCTGAAATTGGCGTTGTTCACCGCGCCAACTGCAGCCGCATCCTGCGCGTCCGCTTGTACTGGGTCCGCGCCCAATCCACCAGCACCGTAATTGTTAAACTGAAAATTGCCAGCCGCCGCGCCGAATCCGTTCAGTGCCATAACGTCATGCACGATATTGTTCCAATAGAACAAATTGACGGTGGCTTGATCTACATTGTCCTGCGGTGGCAGCGTGTCATCGAACGGAAAATCATAGTCGTTGGTCAGGCTGGCAGGACGTGCGCCGCCAGTATTATTACCATCGCGATCTTCTTGAGCATTGACATTGTTTCCGCGAGTATCGAAAAATTCGGCTCCCTCAGCTCCGTCGGTGTCGTGCCAGCCAAATGGCGAAGCGTTTGCAACGGCTGGATTGAGAATCAACTCGTGACTGGCCGGCAATCCCACACCGTCCACAGGGCTTTCTAAGGGGATCGGAAAGACTCGGTAACTGTCGTAATCCGTCCAGTTAAATCGCCCCAATATTTCGCCAGTGAATGCGTCGACATTGATTTCAAACCAGTCGGCATCGTTTCGCAAATTGATGACCGCGTTCCAGGCCAATCTTGCTTCGCCGCGCTGCATCGGCACGATTGTCATTTTGACCGGAATGGGGTCGCGCGAAATTCCACCGTCAGACAGCAAAACAGACCGATCCGCATCGTGGTCCTGGCGTTTCGAATCGAGCGATTGCGTAATTGTTACGCCCAGATTTCTCGCGGCAGCTTCGACAGCTTGTGTTGGGGAAATCTTGGGCTCAAGCGAATTCAGTGAACTGGCGACACTCGGTACAAAGCTGTTACCCACAGTTAGAATTTGACCATCTGCCATGACACTGACGTTGGCTACCGCGCCGAAGACATCGAGACCACGATAAGTTTGCTGAAGGTATACGTGGCTTAGTTGCGAAATCGAACTGGTGCTCTGAGCACTGACAGCAATGTCACTGATATCTGTGGGTTCGAGTCCAAGAACCGCTCGATGTTCGCGCATGAATTGCTTGGCGATATCGGCTGGTGAATCGGTTGACTTGCCGGACAGAAATCCAGAGCTATTGGATAGAGTCGCAGGAGTTCCTAGGAACGTATCGATGCTGAATTGATATCCAGGCAGGTGCTGTTCAATCGCGAGCATCGCCGCGATTTGGCTCTCGCTCAAGCCAACTTCGGCTGGTTGTGCGCTACCAGCTTCGGCATTGCGTCGTACAACGAAGCTGCCGTTGGCTCCAACGATTGCGCCAGGCGGGATTGTTCCGCGGGCATAGTGTGCGTGTTCATCGGGTACTTCAGGCGGCACGGAGAACTGCGACCAACCGAAATCTGCGCCGGCGGTCAGCAGCATTCGCGGCTCCAGGAACTCCAGGTGAAACCGAATTGGTCGGTAGAGTTTGGATAATAACCGGGTGGCCCTCGATGGAAATCGGAGCCCACGATTGTCGAGCAGCGATTTGGGAGAAGTCAGAACTCGACGCACCGCAGACTTGAAGGCTGACACGGAGTTTAGTTCCTTGTGGGATCAGCTAACCGAACCGTGTCGCGCAATTTCTACGACGGTTGACGAGATGTCCCGAAACGAGCCTAAGTTCACGAAAACCAGATTATCACCCAAAGAGCGGATTTTAGTCAACGGATTTGCATTGAAATCGCGTTGTTATTGCGCGAACAAGGTATTCGAGAATTTGGCTGAATACGCCGGACCAGTCACCTTGTTTGTGCTGCCTGAACAAACGCACCGTGGGGTACCAAGGGCTATCGCTGCGGTCCAGTAACCAGCGCCAGTCTGGCATAAGACTCAGCGCAACCCACGTCGGAACCCCCAGCGATCCGGCCAGATGAGCTATCGAGGTATCGCTGGTGATGACTAAATCCAGGTGCTGCATAATGGCGGATGTATCCATGAAGGCGCCGCTGGTTTTGTCGATATTCTGGTCCAGTATGGTAACTGGGCGTGGGCCGCGCCAATCGCCAAGTTGTTCTGTCCCATACCCACTCTGCAAACTGATCAATTCTACCTGAGGTACCGATGCCAGATTTTCGAAGTGTTTCAACGGTACACTGCGAAACATATCTGCTTGATGATCGGGGTTTCCTTGCCAGGCGATCCCCACGCGAAAGACAGAGGATGATTTCGGAAATCGTTCGGCCCAATATTGGACTAAATGTTCGGCTGGCAGAACGTAAGGAATTTGATTTGGGATCGAATGCAAGTCAATTTGCAATATATCGGCGACATCTAGCAAAGTGCAGTGCGTGTCCAGAGGTCGGTCATAGGGCAAACTATTGGGAAACATGGGCCCGAGCGAACTGGCATTTCGCAGCAGTGCCATCAACTGCGGTTGGCAGTAGACGGTTGTGTTGGCGCCTCGCTCGCGCAGAATTTTCGCGAAGCGCACAAAGTGCAGTGTATCTCCGAGTCCCTGTTCGGCAGTCAGGAGAATCGACTTGCCACGCAGGTCACTGCCGTCCCAAACCGGCGCGCTCAACTTGGGACGCTGCAAGTCACCAACGCGCCAGCGCCAGCGATATTCGCGCCAACCTTCCTCGAACCTGCCCTGGAGCAAATAAATCACTCCCAGGTTGCGGTGGAGTTCGGCCTCGGTCGGATTGAGTTGCAGAGCTTGCTCGTAACAACGTAGCCCTCGTTCGAGTTCGCCGTTCCACACATGGAGCGTACCGCGATTCTTGTACGCGTTCAAATAGTCCGGCTTGAGGTCGATGGCTTTTTGAAAGCACGCGTCTGCTTCTTCGGCACGTTGCAAGTAACGCAACGTATTTCCCATATTGTTGAGGGCGACTGGAAACCTCGGCTGAATTCGCAATGCCGTTTGGTAAGCTTCGTGGGCTTGGGAATACTTGCGTTGGTCGTGTAGCGCGATACCCAGAAAGCACCAGGCGTTGAAGTTGCCGGGTGCTTTGGCGATTACGTTGCGATAGATCTGTTCGGCGTCAACGAATTTCCGCTGTTGCTGAATCGCCCAACCGCGCTGAAGTTCTTGTTCTATGGTTTCCATACGAATTTGGCATAATAAAAAACCTCAGGCCAAAAGCACAGACGTTTTGGCCTGAGGTTCACGGAGATTCTCAAAACGGGTAATAGGTTAGTCGAGGAATCCTACCAGATCTTGGCTGCGGCTGGGTTGCTGCAACTTGCGCACAGCTTTCGCCTCGATCTGACGGATGCGTTCGCGCGTAACTTTGAAAATGTGGCCAACTTCTTCCAACGTATAGCTGTAACCGTCCCCCAAGCCATAACGCAGTTTGATAATTTCGCGTTCGCGATAACTGAGTGTTTTCAGCACATGGTTAATGCGATCGCGCAACATCTCTTGACCAGCTCCGATGGCGGGGCTCTCTGCGGTACCATCGGGCAGCAAGTCACCGAACTGGCTATCTTCGCTATTGCCGACCGGACGATCCAAGCTGATCGGATAGCGACTCATGGCCAAAACGCGACGAGCCTCTTCAATGGTAGTTTCAGCTCGTCGAGCGGTCTCTTCCAAAGTTGGCTCGCGTCCAAGCTCCTGTAGCAATTGGCGCGATACGTTGCGCACCCGTGACATGGTTTCCACCATATGTACTGGAATGCGAATGGTACGGCTCTGATCGGCCACAGCCCGCGTGATCGCTTGCCGAATCCACCAGGTCGCATAAGTGCAGAATTTGAAACCGCGACGATATTCGAATTTATCGACCGCGCGCATCAATCCCGCATTACCTTCCTGAATCAGATCCAAGAAACTCAAACCGCGATTGCGATACTTCTTAGCGATCGAAACGACCAACCGCAGATTGCCTTCGGAAAGCTGCTTCTTGGCTTTTTGATATTCGGTGAATACCTTTTGAACCATGCGCACGCGATTGCGGAGGCTGGAGGGAGTTTCTTGAGTGGCGATCAGAATCTGACGAAACTCTTGGAGCAATTCCGAGCGTTGCGCCGCTGAAACGCGATCGCCTTCCAGTCGATCGATTTCTCGCCGCAGTTCGTCCACGCGTCGACTCAGTTTTGATAAGTCGTCGATCCGCGGTTCCAACCGCTGCGTCCGCAAGCCAAGTTCTTCGACCAAACGCACCGCCTTGCGTCGACGGCGCGCCAGCGAACGCCAGGCATCGTGGCGTCGTTCCATCGGCAATTCCGAACTCAATGCGATCCGATAATCACGGCGGTTGCGCTTGAGTAAGACATCCAGCGTACGCAAATTGTGCGGCAGCCGGCCGAGGATTTGATCCTTTTCCAAATGGTCGGTGACAGAAACCTGTACGGTGCGATCGAACGGCAATTCACTGGTCTGAACGCGTCGTAAAATCTTGTAGGCGAATTGCATTACGTAATCGCACTCAAGCAACTTCGTGCGGAATCTGCGACGGGTAACTTCGATTGCTTTGGCGAGTCGAATCTCTTCGGCGCGAGTCAACAGCGGAATTTCACCCATTTGCGTCAAATACATGCGCACAGGATCATCCGACCAAGTTTCCACCTCCTCTTCGACAGCCGCCAGTAACTCTTCATCGCTTTCAAGCTGAACTTCACCTTCGGGTGCCAATCCGTCATCGTCCGTCATGGGGAGCGAATCCGCCCCATCTTCTTCGTCCAATGATAGCTTTTGGTAACTCTCCAGTTCGTCTTCCGCGCCACGTGGGGTATCATCATCAAATTCATCCAGCAGTACGTCGAACAAGGCCTTACTCCTATTCTGCCAAAGTGACTTGGGCTGTGTCAGCGGGCAATTGCTTCAAGGTGGTTGCTTGAATGATTAACACAGAATTCTACCACTCACTATGAACCAAACTGCGTATCAACATTCAAATAGTAAAAGGTTGCGTCTGGGCAAAAAATTCCAACGGACAAGTCCTTCCATCAAACTCTCATCATCTTAGTCGCGGTGGGTTCAGCGAACTTTGCGAAAACTCGCGTGAAGGGATGGAGGAAGTTGACTTGCATTGTCGCCCAATGGCTGTGACAATTCGCTCGCGTCGGTGCAACCTGCCAAATCACCGTAAATCCGCCGAATGCGCGATCGAATCGTCCGCTGCCAGCGTAATCAACCGGGTTCGAATTCCTAGTGGTATCCGCGTTCCGTTGAGCATTCTATTGCCGCGTTGGCAGTCGGAAGTAATTTTAACTACACTATTCAGCCGGTCCAGTCGCAATTTTTGGCAACGTTCGCGTTATCATGGGACTGGACCACGCTTCTCAACCAAAGATCGAAGTAAGTTCGATGAATTATCTACTAAGTTGTCATTGCGGCAGAAATACGATCGTTACGCGAAGTCAGGCTGGCCAAGTAGTTTTGTGTGCCTGTGGTAACAAGTTGTCAGTTCCGACGTTGCGTGGGCTAAAAGAGCTGCCGCCGGCCGATGCACTAAATGTCTATCGATCATCGTCCACAACATTACAGGCTGCCGAATCGGCTTGGAAAGGGTGGCGAGGAATCTTGGTTAGCTTACTGGCGACCATCTTCGTTTGCTCAATCGGTTACGGTGCCTGGAATTTATTCCAAAGGCTTCGAGTGGACACCTCGTATACCGAAGAAGTCGAGCGACAAGCCGGGCGAGAATTGATCGACAAGATGGATCTACATGCCCTTAACGATACCTTTTACCAATTTACCAAAGTGGGTGTTGGAGAAAAATCTCTCCCCCCGTTCAAATTCATTCAAGATTACGCACAGCAGTGCGAACAAGCTATCTACTATTCCATGGGTGTGGCAGCGGTGGCCGCGCTAGGAGCCACAGTTTTAATGATGGCCTCTCTTGTCGGCAGCCGCTCGAAAAACACAGGGACGCCATGAACTCCACAGCAAATTCGCTGAACCCAACTGCGCTACCCGATAGCGCTATCGACCTGCTGCATGGGCGCGATCTAATGCTCGCGCAGATGATCTGGGTCCGCCAGTATACGTTGCAATTAATTCAGTCCGTTCCAGATGAGCTGTGGTATGTAATTCCAGGCAGTGCGCCCAGCCATTTGGCTTGGCAAGTCGGACACATCGCCGTCGCCCAATACGGCTTGATGCTCTTTCGGCAACGAGGTCGTGCGGCGGGTGATATGGAGATTATGCCTGGCTGGTTACGCAAGCAATTCGGTAAGGGCAGTGTTCCAGCAAGCATAGATCGTTCGGTCGCGCAACCCTCCGATCTGCTACACTTGCTTGCGTTAATACACAAACAAGCGTGCTTCGAAGTTGCGACGCTATCTGATAAAATCCTCGCCGAACCCACCGAGATGCCATTCGCCGCATATCCTACCAAACTCGGCGCATTGCTATTTTGCCCAATTCACGAATCAATCCACGCCGGACAGATTGGCGTGCTGCGCAGACTACATGGTTTGGAACCGATTAGGTAGTCTCGCTTCCAATTGCACATACTAGAATAGGCAAGCTTCGCATGCTGCGTAGATTAAAATGGATACTCTTTGGTTCGATCGTGTTGGCCATCGTGATCATTGCGATGCAGAATCTTGACCCGGTCAATGTGCATGTATTGGTTTATCATTTCAGTGCCAAGCTAGCTACTTTGCTGATGTGCGCTATGGCAATCGGATTTGTGCTCGGAATCTCTTTCCGAACGATGTGGCGAGTTACAACCTGGACGCGCGCCAAGACTATGAAGACTTCGGCAAGCATCGATCGTAGCGACGACGCTTGACTCGCTTTAGAATGTTGAGCTACTTGGTCGGATTAATACGCGAATCCATTTCGCCCCGCGCCCATTTCTTGCTGTGCCTGCTCCATGCAATTCGTTGCGATCGACTTCGAAACTGCTAGTCACCGTGCGGACAGTGCGTGCCAACTTGCGGTAGTTGTTGTAGACAACGGTCAGATCATTAAACAAAACGATTGGTTGATCAAACCGCCGCGCATGTACTTTGCTCCTCGCAATGTGGAAATACACGGCATTCGACCAGAACACGTATTGGACCAACCGACGTTGCAAGAACTTTGGCCACAAATTCTCGCTTACCTCGATGGTCAAGTAATTCTGGCGCATAACGCTCGATTTGACATCTCGGTGCTGGTATCGACGTTGGCCACGTTCGATATAGCTTGTCCCAACCTCGAGTTTTCCTGCACTCGGTCGATTGCCCGCCGGGCTTGGCCGAACCAGCCCAGTTATGGCCTGAAACCTCTCGGGACTTGGCTGGGAATCGATTTTAAGCACCATGATGCGCTTGAAGACGCAAAATGTTGTACTCAAATTGCTTTATCAGCCGCCAGCGTTTGCGGTGCCCAGGACATGGTCGATCTAGAAAGCAAACTTCGCCTGACTCGCGGAAAGTACGCACTCGGTAAACTGACTGGCCCGCGCATGATCGGTCGGCATCGCCGAGATCACGCTGAAGCTGGCGGCGGGCCGGGGCTGGTGGATCGATGGGGGTTTCCGACAAAGTCCCGTACATCTGGCAATAGCATTGATCGTTCTATTATCATTCAAGCGTCCGGAAGCCAATTGCCCTTATCGGGCAAGAAAATAGTCTTCCTCGGCCCATTGCGAGGCATGAATCAGGATGAAACCGTTGAATTCGCTATGGGATTGGGAGCGGTTTGCCAAACGGTGATTTCGAAGGAAACTCATTACGTCATTGCCAGTGGCGGAATCGATCGGGAAATTGCTCAGCAAGTGCTACAACGCGCGGCTAGTGAAGGCTCGCCAGGTTCGCTCAGTGTTACAGATACCTACGCAGGAATTCGCATTCTGAGTGAGAGGCAGTTCCTAGCTCTCTTGCCTGCTGGCAAAGCGGCGGTTCGGTGGTAACAATCAGCCTCGCAAATCTGAGCCAGCCATTGCACCGAAGTCGACGAGTCGCTTGGCCTGACACTTGTGAGTGGCTGACCATCGACATACTCGTAAACAAAATAGGGCCCACCGTGCGGAGACTGCCCCCTGCCGAAATACTCCACAACACCCGGGTGGTTGATTTTCGAAGCATGGTCAATCTCTCGCAGAAATGAGAGACTGCTGCCAGGGTTGGTCCATAAATGTCGGTGCATGAACTTCACGGCGATGACTGCGAACCTGCTGCGGCGTGAACGTGTCGGCGAGCGCCAGCGAGCCGAATCCACATGCGGTCGTTTGCAGCATTCGGCGACGATTGAAGTACCCGATTGGATTCATGGTTGAGATCTCGTCAGTGAAACGTGAAGTGTTGTTCATGGGTTTGCGGCCTTCAAGACTGGCTTCAATCGCTCAGCATACACTGCGTAGCCGGCGGGCGAGAGATGGATGTTGTCCGGCGTGAAGAGGTCTTTCTTGATCGTGCCGTCGGCATTGGTGAAGTCGCTCCACAAGTCGAAGACGAACACGTTCTTGTCGCTGTCGAGCTTCAGCGGATCGAGGGCCGCGTTGGTCAACTTGATGTCCTCGTAGAAGCGATGGCTGGGTGCGTGTGCAAGGAGAATCTTGGCAACGATGATCGCCGCGTCGGGAAACTTCTCGCGCAGGTTCTTCACGCACATCTGGATACCGAGCGCCGCGGCTTCGATGCCGGTCTCCGGCGTGAAGAACATGTTGTTGTTGCCGATCATGAGCACGATGGCCTTCGGCTGAAGTCCTTCGACGCCGCCGTGATCGAGACGCCACAGCACGTTTTGCGTCTTGTCACCGCCAATGCCGATGTTGACCGCCTTGAGCGTTGGAAAATGCTTCTTCCACGACCCCCCCCACTGAATCGTGATGCTGTCGCCGACGAGCAAGACATCGAGCGGCCCCGGATTGGCCTGCACGGTCTTCACATGAGCCTCGTGCAACTTCAGCCACGCATCGCCGCCGAAATGTCCCGCGCTGGGAACCTGCGGCCAGAGCTTCGGCAGATGCTTGTTCGACTCGCGCCCCGGCCGACGCTCATGCTCGGGCTTGAGAACGTAAGCCAGCTCTTCATCACTCAGTGGCCAACCTGACTTCTGCGGCTCGGCGGTTTGATGCGGGTAGTCGATTGCCTGCGCTGAATCTGTCGCGAACAGCAGGGCGGTGAGGAATGCAAGGGTGAGTCTCATTTCGAAGCGGCCTCGCCCAAATGGTTGGTAAAGATGGAAGGCTGGCTGAGATCGAACGCGCCGCCCACTTCCATGTCGTCGAGCTTCTTGCCTGCATCCTGATCGGTCGTGATCTCCGGCACGGCCTCAAGCTTCGTCGCGTTGTCCGCGAGCTTGAGCGTTGCACCTTGCTTTAGCTCGATCTCGACCGATTTGGCCACATCAAGCAACGCGCGATGTTTGCCGGGGTGATGCAGATGCAGGCCGGGCTGAAAAACAATGCGATCCCCGGGTGCGGCGCGGTCCATAACGTCCTGCGGATTGTCGCCGGGCTGGATGAGATGTTCGTCGGCGTGCAATGCAGCCAGCGGCGCGAGCAGCATTGCGATGACGAGATTGAAAATTGCTTTCATGGAGGTTCTTCCGGATGCGTGCGTCTGAAGAAAGAAAGGGGTCATCAGATATCAATGAGCTGATTTGAGACCTGACCCTTCCTTTTCATGGTTGTCATTCCTTGTCGGCAAAGCGGAATGAATACAGGTCAGCGTCGCGGAGCACGAAGCGCAGTCGCACGGCCTTACCGGCGAGCTCGCCCACGTCGCTGCCAGATTTCCAAGCGACCGATCGTTCAATCACATCACCGAAAACCGGCGGGCAGTCGGCAAGCGTGTAGCCGGGCAGCGGTTTGCCGGCGGCGTCTTGAATCTCGACGCGGATGTCGCCCGCCGCCGAAGAGGCGAAGTTCAGCGAAAGAGCCTTTCCACTGAATTGGATCGGCTTGGTGATCAGTTCGCCGCCGCTCATCGGAACGTTGATCGAAACGAAGCCATCCAGTCGCAGCGTGTAGCGACGGAGCGATTTTCCTTGATCCAGCCAGCTGCCTTCGGTGGCATAGAGGGAGAGTTCGTGGGGCGCACCTTCGAACGCCGACTTCGTTTCGACAAGCTGCCAGCAGACAAACTGCTGCCCGTAGTTCCATGTCCCTGGGCGCTCGATGCCGGGCCGGAGAAACGCCTCGTTCCAGCGGCGAAAGGTCACTCCATCTCGGCTCGACATGAACAGCCCCTCGGTCAGCGCGGAGCCGAGCCGCTCGATCAGAGCCGCCCGTGCTTGGCGCTGCTCAAAGTCCGGCAGCGATCGCAATGAGGTCGGCCATTCCCGAATGCGGGCCGGTCCCGCCCGGCCGTTGCCAACCTCCGGTGTTGTGTACTCAGGATTGGCCCGGTCGACATAACGCACCGGCAAGCCAATCAGCAGGTGCGGTGCGCGGTGATAGGGATGGATCCCGTTCTCGTAGAGTTGCTCTTCGGGTGAACCGGGATAATCCAGGTTGGCCTGGTTCTCCCAGTGAATCAGGTCTTTCGAAG
>SXGS01247950.1_pt1 | contig 69164 bp, 42 predicted proteins | sample 3174681 | NCBI WGS metagenome assembly SXGS01 (sample SAMN11356861, study PRJNA531348) | freshwater metagenome | isolation source: freshwater sample F1-80 | place: China: Fuxian Lake, Yuxi | collected 2017-12-25
CGCTCTATTGAGCAGTCGATCGAACGGAGAATGAACGGCCTCGTCACTCTGCAAAGGATCGCTCGAAGACGGGACAGTCCCTTCAGGCGGATCGATTTTGTCGGCTGGGTTCGTCATCGTCGCAATTGTAGTCGAAGCTTATTTCTCAGCGTAAGACCCAACTACGATGTTTTGAAGGCATACAGCCAGATCAGTTGCGATCCAAGTTCACAGACAAGACTGCGGCTCTTCAATATGCTATCGCTCGCGAGTGCCTGCGTTACACCGACGACGGTCAGATGACCCTCGCGATCGCTGAGTACCTCAGTGAGAAATCAACGATCATTAGTGATGAGTTGATGCGCCGGTTTGTTGAGAATTACGAATCGTGGCGCGGCTATGGCCATGGGGCCAGGGTTCTGATCGAAGCTTTTCGGAATAGCGCGGATTTTGATTTTATAGCGGAGCATTTGTTCCCGGGAGGATCATACGGGAATGGTGCCGCAATGCGGAGTGCTCCTGTCGGCCTTCGGTTTCATGCTAATGCAAAAGAGATATGGGATGAAGCCAAGAATAGCGCTTGGCCAACTCACCGTCACGAACTTGGCATCGAAGGTGCCTAATTGATTGCACTGGCAACTTCTTTCGCTGCCTCGGAGGCTCGAATAAATCCGCAGACTGTTGCAGGGTACCTGCAACCGTTTTGCACAACCGTGGTTTTTCGGAACAAGTTGGCTCGTCTAGCTGACGTGAAAAACGATCACGGCATAGAGCAATTTGGAAATGGGATCGAAGCGCATGAATCGGTTGTAACTGCATTGGCCTGTTTTGCTCTCCATCCTGAGGATTACCAAACGCTGTCGCTGAAGCGATCTGGCAGGGTGGCGATACCGACACAATTGCTGCGATGACGGGAGCGCTGGCGGGAGCCCGAGTTGGACCTAGCTTCGCAGATTCAATGCCCATCGATCGGCTTGAGGACAACGACTTTACTGCTTACATCCGCAGTCTGTCATAACGCCTCGCCGACAAGATCGACGCATAGCCCATTATGGTTGCGATGTGATACCGTGCAGTCGCTGCCAAGCGTGGCCGGGACGGTCGACTCGGAAGCGAACGATTCTCTGTTGAGCGGCCTCAGTCACGTACGCAGTCTTGCCATCGGGACCGCCGAAACAGATGTTGGTGGGACTCATACCCAGTACATCGATCTCCTTTAGTTGTTCGCCGCGCGGAGACAGTTTAACGACCGTACCCTTACCGTGCCGAGTCACGTATAAGTTTCCATCGACATCGCAACGCATGCCGTCAAATCCATAGTCGTCGAACTTGGTTAGTAGACGCTTGTTTGCGAGTGTTCGCTGGTCGGTAAGGTCGAACGCCCAAATATTGCGTTGCACAGATTCGTTAACGTACAGCGTCTTGCCGTCGGGGCTGACTTCAATTCCATTGGTGGTCCCCATCGACTTTTCTAATAATTGAGTGGTCCCATCGCGATCGATGCGCCAAATTTGCCCAGTGCCAGCACTCCAATTTGGGTCGCTGGCAAACAGAGTGCCGTCGGCCGCGATCGCCAGATCGTTGGGTTGATTCATCGCAGAATTATGTGCTAGCACGCGAATTTTCTTCGTCGCTGGATCAATTTCCAAGACACTGTGTTCGACGTAATCTGCCACGAACATTTTTCCCTGGCTGTCGATACAAATGCCGTTGCCGGTGCTCTTATTCGATAGTTCGACATGCACCGATTGTTGACCGTATGGTGTAACCTTGCCGATCGTTTGTTGGCGTCCGAAATTTACTGCGTATAGGTTACCTGCGGCGTCGCAGGCAGGTCCTTCGACGCCGCTGGTAAAGCTCTGCGGTTCAGTGAAAGGCCGCGCGACAAACAGGTCCTCTGGGCTGACTTTCGCCACCAATTCGTGCACTTTGCCGACGATGCGTTCTTCGAGCGTAGGACGCCACGGACGGCTCTGTGCTTCGTAGCCGCCTTCCTCCAACACTCGGCGACTTGGGATATAGCCATCGTACATGTTCGAGTACCCAGCGATCCACACCGCTGGATAACCCTTGGCTTGCAACTCTCTCTTCAGGCGAATGGAATAATCGACCACAACTTCACTGCCCAGCGTAACCATCAGCAGTTGATCGCCGATGCGAATCGCCTGTACTGGATAAGCTAATTCAGCGCGGCCCGGCGTCGCGAATTGGAGATCCACGCGCTCTAGGCCACATGCCAGTCGACCGATTATCTGGGTCTGGTGACGCGGGGTCGCTTGACCGATCTCTATCGCTGCCTCGATCGCAGTTGCCAACGCGCGACCGTGTTTTTGAGCGTAGTGCAATTGACTACGCGGGTACGGATTTTGATCCGCGCCGCAACCCATCATGAATAGCGCAGTTACTCCAGGATGATCCTGCTCAAAATACTCTTGGGCATATCCTGCGTAATCGCCAAGCCACCTGAGGAATCCCATCGTTGTATTGTGACAAGCATAGCCGAACAAAACAGCTCGCAGCTCACCCTTGGCATTGCCAACTCGCAACACGGGAACCGAATGGTCGACCGGTCCATCAGGATTCGGATGGTTGCGAAATCCTTCCGTCGACGGAGTCCGCCGATTCATGGCAAATCCACACCGAGCCGAAGAATAGGACAGCGTGGCTGGCTCCAAGCGTTCCATTGCTTGGCCGGCGATCGCAACGATCTTCGACTCAAGTACCGCGAAATAGTCGCGCACATCTTCGTTGCCATAGGCTGGACCACAATGCGTGTGCGAAGCGTTCATGACCAGACAATGCTCAGGCAATTGGTATTTTTCAGTCAGTTGCCGCGCCACACTCTGACGAAGTCGATCAAGAACGCCAATTAGATCCAGGGTGACGAACACGACGCGAGTGCCGTGCGCATCTTGAATGGCAAGTGCTTTCGCGAACAACTCTTGTTCAGTACCTTCGGCAGGTTCTTTGCGACCAGCGTAGCCAGCCATGCCCATGCGTCGATCGGGCGTAATCTTCACGGCAGCGACGCCATATTGCCACTGAATTTTGTTGGATTCACCTTTGGTACTTTGTTGTTCCTGGGCAAGTCCAATGTAAGGCAATAAACCAACCGACACCATCAGCGCAAGAATTCGAATCATCGTTGTAGTCCCTTGATTGACTGTTAGGGGGTCGGACGTTCAAAATTCAAAATTTGTGCCGAGTCTTGCGTATCGCTGCTGTATTCCACTCACGCCAATTTTCAATATTGCAGCGCGACCCCGAGACCGAGTCGAACATCCATTCCCATGCAAATTTCTACACTGAATGTATTCCAAACAATTGCGCAAATCGACTGGGCGTCTCAGATAAGACAAAAGATTGATTTTCGCTGGCCCCGTGCCCGCGCAGAAACTCGTCTGCGGACATCTCTCGTTTGCCCGCCGGCTGAAGGCGGTTAACCAGCAGCAAGCTGCCCGAACACTGAACTGCCAACAGTCGTTGTCCAGCCTCTGGCCAGTCCAAGTGCAGTTGCTTGGCCGAGGTCGCCCACACACTTCCAATATCGTGAGATATGGATTTCAAGTCGCAATCCAGGTCGCGAGCAGCTCGAATCAGTAAGCGAATTGGTTTGGCGTTGCCCATTTTTAGATCTGCAAATGTTCCCGGCCAAGGCTGCAAAGCGCGAACTAAACGGGCCAGCACATCGGCAGGCAAACGGAAATCGAGCTGGCCATCACTTTTCGAAAAGCGCGGTGCTTTGGTAATCAGCGCGGCGTGTTGCGGTACGCCAATGCCGCTTACTCCGTCCCATGACTGGAGAATCTGGATCGCTTGACAAGTTGCCTGGACGCCGAGTTGAGCCAAGCGAGCTTCTAACTGAGCGGCGTTCTCGTCTGGCAAGATCGGAGTCGTTGCTGTCGCCAGAATCGGGCCACCATCAAGCTTGGGTGTCATATGAATGACGCTGACTCCAGTTTCGCGATCACCGGCCAACAGAGACCATTGAACCGGTGCAGCTCCCCTGTGCTTTGGTAACAAGGAACCGTGCAAATTGATACCGCCCATGCCCGAACAAGCTAAACACTCGTGCGAGAGAATCTGGCCGTAATCGCACACGAAAAAGAGCTCAGCATCTGCCGCGCGCAGTCGCTGGAGACTGTCAGGAGCGTTGATGCTGGCCGGTTGAAACAATGGCAACTGATGATCAATCGCCCAGTCCAGCATTGGAGCGGAAGGACGTTTCCCGGCCGATTCGACCAGCGGTTTAGTGACCACCAGTGCAATCTCGTGCGACAACTCTCGAATTTTCTCGGCAGAAGGGACCGCAAATGGCCCAGTTCCCATTACTACAATTCGCATCGCGTTCACTTCCCTGCACACTACCAGATTCGTTTTACCCGCAGTCGCAGGCGAGGAAAAGTCAACTCCGCAAACAGCCCCATCATATTGTTGCGAGCAATATCAGCGAGTAAATCTAGTCGAACCACCACCAAACAATCTAATTGCCAAACAATCTAACAGTAGCGGCTTTCCAAATCGCCAAGTCGTTTAGCGAGCGACTCGTTGGCGGGGATGGCTCCCGTTCTCTGGCGAGATTCGAAATCCACGACTAGTTCTGAAATTCCATCTTCCAGCTCGCGCAATGCGCCTTCACTAAGCCGATCAATAAATAACATACCGTTCAGGTGGTCAGTTTCGTGCTGGATAATGCGCGCTTCAAACCCTGTAAACTCCTGATCAACTTCTTTGCCCGTCAAGTCATATGCGTTGACGCGAATGGTCTTCGAGCGCACGACGTTGCCATAAATACCCGGCAGGCTGAGACAGCCTTCTTCATCTTCGTCATTGCCGCGTGGGCGGCTAACAACTGGATTGATGAAAACAGACTCTTGTCCTTCGCCACGTCGGCCACTGGGATTGACGATAAACAATCGCAAGGGAATGTTCACCTGAGTCGCCGCCAATCCCACGCCTCGATGCTCGTACATGAGATCGAACATCCGCGCGATAATGTTCCGCAATTCCACGTCGACTCGCCGAATCGCTTTTGCCTGATGGCGAAGTGACGGATGAGGATAAAGAACGATCGATAACTTTTCGATTTCCGCAGCAATATCAAACATTCGAGTGTGCTATTTGAATTAAAGTCACATCAAAAAAGTTCGGGACATATTCGGGTAACACTTACCGCCCAAGCCAGACCGACTTAGGAAGTTGCTGATCGCAACAACCCATAACGGTCCCCTGTCCCCGACGCCTGTTTTCTAAACCCTATAGATTATCCTCATCGCTAGGCAATGAACAGGCACCCAGAATTGGCATCGCGGTTCAGTGGAAGAGCGCCTAATGCAATCCGGCTTGTTGACCCACAACGATTGGAATGAGCCGGCAACTGATACATTGAACAGCTCTCAAAGTGCGCTGGTACGAGGCTGGTAAGCACGGTTTCCAAGGTTGCCGTATCGGTGGTAGTCAAAGCTGATACTCTGCTCCTGCACATACCACAGCAACTCAACACGTCCATCCGCGGATACTGGATTGTCGGCGATGAAGATCAGTTGCTCGTTTGCAGCAGTACGAATTGCTTGGGGCACAGCTTGTGGGTTGGCATATCTTACCCGCTCGATTTCCCCTCGACGAATCAGAGTTGCCAGCCGCTCGTCTGTTTCGTCGATGAACTCAATGTCACCCGCAAACTCGTCCGTTATATTTTCAAGTAAATCCAAGGTGACTTGATGCACTCCGGGTGGGTGACTGACCACAACTCGGCTATCAACCGCAATTCCGGCGGCAATGCGCGCGAGAATACCCATCACGCAGTCGGCTGGACTAACTCGAACCCGAACATGAGTCAGCGAAAGGTAGCGTCGAAGGTTATCTTGGCCAATCAATCGAAACGAATCGTGAGTCTGCAAAATCTCGTCGCGCGCAAATCGATCGTAACTGGTCAGCGCATTCCACAATCGATCCAGATCGCCTACGCTTATCTGACGACGCAGTTCTTTCGCATGGACGCTGTTGGTGTCGACAAGCTGATGCCAAAAGGAAGTCAACGCAATTGACTCCAATGCGGGTACTGACGAATTGGAGTCGGTTAAGAACAGTTCCTCCACTTGCTGTTCACTCACTCCTTTCACTGCAAGCCGCGGTCTTTTGTGCTGCTCGTGGATGGCATCATCAAATTCCCCAAACTTCATCAATGGGATCACGTAGTTCGGGCCACCAGCTTTTATGCCTGGGCCAAACGCGCTTTTACCAAAACCACCGAAGGGTTGTCGAAATACAATTGCTCCCGTGGTAGGTCGATTGATATAAAGATTGCCGGCGCGAATGCGTTCCAACCAAAACTCTTGTTCGCGATCATCGAGGCTCTCTAAGCCGCTGGTCAAGCCAAATCCGGTCTGGTGGACCAATTGAATGGCTTCGTGCAACGAACGAAAGGACATTACTCCTAACACAGGCCCGAACAATTCGGTCATATGTGTGAAACTGCCCGCTTGCACATTCCACTTCAATCCTGGCGAATACAAGTTGTGAATGTTGTAACGACATTCTGGCATCAGCGACCAACTTTCACCAGGTTCCAACTCCTTCAATCCGCGCAGCAATGGACCGCTAGGTGGCCGAATCAGTGGACCGATTCTAGTACCTAGATTCCACGCTGAACCAACCTGCATACTACTGAGAGCGTCGACCAGGGCATCTTGAAATTTTGAATCGTGATAAACTTCGTCGTCTAACAGCAATAGACTGGTAGCGCTACATTTCTGACCAGAATGAGAAAACGCAGATTGGAGTACGTGCTTGATCGCCAACTCGCGATCGCTGAGGCTGGTGATGATTGTCGCGTTCTTGCCGCCGGTTTCCGCATAAAGTCGCAAACCAGGTCGCGCTGCTAAAATATTTCGCGCAGTTTCCGTGCCGCCGGTCAGAATTACTGCATCGATCGCTGGGTTGGCCAACAGATATTTGCCTGCCATCGTCCCCGAGCACGCGACCAATTGCAGGGCCTCTTTCGGAACACCGGCTTTCCAAAAGCACTCACAGATTATTCTGGCAGGTAGCACTGTGTCGGACGCCGGTTTCAGAATCACTCGATTTCCCGCCGACAATGCCGCGGCAATACCGCCGCAGGGAATCGCAATTGGAAAATTCCAAGGGCTGACAACGACCACCAATCCCAGCGAAGCGCATCGCCCGGCCCGTTCAGCGAAGTTTTGATCGACAAGCAATTCGTACGCGGTGCGCGCGTAATACTCGACAAAATCGATGGCCTCGCTAACCTCTGGATCGCTTTCTAGAACTGTCTTGCCGCCATCCGCCAGCGCCGCTCCAATCAAGTCTGCTCGTCGATGACGAATTTCCTCTGCCACGCGGCGCAGAATGGCATAACGTGAGTCCGGTTCAAGAGTACTCCAGCTCGACCGATCAGCCATTGCGCACTCGACCGAACGTTGTAATTGCTCTTCGTCCGCTTGCCGGTAACGCGCCACAATGACACCAGGACGCGATGGGTCGGACGATTCGAAAATCGGTCCTGCGCCAGGTTGATCGCGGCCATCGATCGAGAGCAAGATTTCTGTCGCGCGCTGGTCGCATCGATCTTGCCAATCGCGAACAATTTGCTGCGCCCATAGCGCATGGTGCGGCAGCGCAAAATCTGTATCTGGTTCATTGATGAACGCAGGTAAAGATTCCATTTGGTCGGCGAGTGTCCAACACTGCGGCAGCTCGCTTGGCAACAAAGTCAAAGAGGTGGCTGACGTTTCGAGGCGGCGATCCTGCGTTCGACGCGGCGCGCTCGATACTGCTGGAAGTAGTTCAACGGACTGCAAAAAAATTTGCTCCAATTGACGCCACTGAGGGCTGTCGACTGTGATCTTGAAAGCGTGTTTCAAGAAATTATCGGCGCCTGTGTTCTCATCCAATCGTCGAACGAGATAACCGATCGCATGGATGAAGTCCTCTTTTCGACATGCAGGAGCATACAGCAGGATTGGTACCTGACACTTATTTATCGAGCGATACTTAGCAACAGTTGGTTCACGGAGCGAACCATGACTATTGCAAAATTCTCGCAGAGCGCGACGCTGATGGTTGGCCATCCCTTCGAGCATTTCAAACTGAACTTGTTCGAGAACGCCGCGCTGGCTAGCCAGCACCAATGCGAATGCAACGTCGAACAAATTGTGGCTCGCAATACCCACGCGCACGCTTTGCAAGTTTTCGCGGTCGAGCCCATATGCGACCATCCGTTTGTAGTTAGCGTCTGTCTCGACTTTGGTTTTATAGGGAGCTTGTGGCCAGCCACGAATTGAGGCCTCGGCGCGTTCCATTTCCATATTCGCGCCTTTGACGATGCGAATCGTCACCGGACTGCCTCCACGACCGGTTCGCTGTTTGGCCCATTGGGTGATTCGCCGTTGTACGAAGAAACTGTCGGGAATATAAGCCTGCAATGCGATTCCCGCGCGCACAAATTCCAAACCTGGTCGCTCGAGGGTGGACACGAAGACTTCAGCCGTCAACTCCATATCGCGATACTCTTCCATATCGAGATACAAGAATTTGGACGACTCAGTTGCTGCGTTTCGTCGATACTGATAGCGCGCCGCAGCACGATACAACAGCTCCAACCGATCGCTCAGAATTTTCAGAGTGTTTTCGCGATCGATCGTCGAGATTTGCGAATACAAGGTGGAAATTTTTACCGAGATACACTCGATTTCTGGCAGTTGCAACGCCGCTAGGAGCCCATCCAGTCGGTGTCGCGCTTCACGTTCGCCGAGCACACAATCGCCGAGGAAATTTACATTCATGCGTACGCCCTCAGCTCGACGCGAGTTCAAGTGTTCTCGCAGCACTTCTGGCTCAGCAGGCAGAATGACGTTTGCAGTCTCCTGGCGCATTTTTTCTTTCACCAAGGGCACCGCTACCCCCGGCAAGTAACTCCCGAATGATTGGAAGCCTTTGAGCAATGTCTGATCCATCGGACTAAAGAACCTCGGCACACCTTGAATGTCGAGAATGTGAATCAGTTGATCAACGGCCCGATGCGACGACTGGCTGCGAAACGCTTGATCGGTCAACTGGGTCAAGGTCGCTTTGTCTTGCGGATGCTGAATCATGCGATCCAGTTCCGCCTGCTGTCGACGCTCTGCTGGAGTTTGCAACTGCGATGCACGAGCCTGAATCACTCTTGCCAGTCCAATCGCCTCGCGTGCCGCCATCGTTAGACTGAATGACAGCGTATCTTCGGCAGGATCGTTCATGGCAAATTCCTATTAATCCATGGCACAATTCGTACTCTATCAATTCACAGCCATCGAGTGCTAAGGCGAGCGGCAGATGGGAATTTACCAAGGCCTCAGCGAATACAAGCCCGATGCGCAAGCGAGTGCGTCAATCCTGGCATACACTCGCTTGCGCTTCGGGCTTGTATTGGTAAGAAACCATCTGCCGCTCGCCTAAGGGAACTGTTCCGTAAATCGACCAACGCTTACTCTCTGGGCCGCATGTGCAATTGAGTTACCACGATGAGGCATTCGTCGTGTAGCAACTGCCGGCACTGTTTCGACAGTGGCAGGAATATACTCATGGGGCCGCGTCATTGCTTGCATAGGATATTGACAAGCCAGAAACCTATCCCACATTCGTTGAACTACTTGCCTGGTAATTGGATAACGCCTTGCCAACCGCTGGGAGGTGTACGCTGGTGTTGCGCAATAAATACTGTCAAGAAGTCTTTCACGCGGTCTTCTGCAGGGACTTGATGTAGAAAGCGAAATGCCTCGGGCCAGCGTCCTTCGAGAAAATGTTCCAACGCATTTTCGTAAGCTTCGATGTGCGCATCGGTCAGAAAACTGTCTTCGCCGCAAGGGGGCAGCAGTTCGCTGACCACCAGCGGCGTATTCATCCCAAACGGTTGCACCTTCGCGACGCGACGAATTCGCAGAATGCTGGTGGGAACTTTTTCGCGTACCCAAGTCGCAGTGGGTTCGTCGACCAAGATCGAGGCTTGCAATTGTTTGGTCATCGTTTCCAAGCGCGCTGCGAGATTGACGACTGGACCAAACACCGTGACTTTGACTTGATCTGTGGTTCCGATGCGACCGGCGACGGCTGGCCCGGAGGATATGCCAATGCCGGCGCGAAAATCGGCTAGCGGATGCGCGCTCTGCTGAGCGGTTTTCTCAAACTCCGATCGAATCGCTAAAGCAGCTTGACACGCGTGCTGAATCGATTGTTGCTCTGCGATTGGCCAACCCCAGAACCCCATCGCTGCGTCACCATGAAAATCGCCGACGACACCACCGTTGCGCAGGATATGATGTGTCATTATGCCCAGCGCATCACTCACACGCTGTAGCAATTCCAGCAATCGATCCGCTGAATCTTCGCTGCGCTTGGAAAACCCTCGCAGGTCGCAGAACATGACCGTTACATCGGTTTGCCTTGGCGATAATACTTGGTCGGGATCGCGCTGTGACAACGCCTCCAGCACCACTGGCGCGAAGAAGTGTCGCAAGCTATCTTGTCGACGTTGCAGCGATCGGATCTGCCGCAGTGCTCCCAAAGTAGTCCCCGTAAGTTCTGCGAACTTCAAATCGTCCTGTAACGCATCGACTTCATCGGCACCATCCGATGCCAGCATTTGTCCAGGAGCCGCGAAATCACCCGCGACGTAGATCGCCCACGCGGGACAAGCGTCTGACAGGATCGGAGTACAAAACGCCCAATCGACGTTTTCACTTTGCGTGAACGACTCGCTACCAACTGCGCGATTCCAGATGTGCAAAACGCTTTCGCTGGTCTGTACTGCGCGGCGTACAAGCTGGCCGCTGGGAGTAAAATGATGTCCCGAAAGGGATCGGCAATCCCAATGCAAGATATCGAGACTGTCCGCGCTAGTCCGCGGGTCGGGACGTGTTTCCTTAACAATCTTGGACGCGCCCGAATCGCCGAGCACCACTTCGGCCAACTTTTCATCCGGATGCGACTTGAGTTTCACGATGGCCACAAAAGCAGCTTGCGGAATTCCTAGCAACATGACATTGACGATGCGCATGCACAGTTCTTCGTCACTGCTACTGCCGGCGATGATTTCAGGTAACTTGCCCAACACTTCAATACGCCGGTCGGCGTCGCGGTAGCGATTTTGGCGCAGCAGGTGGGCAGAAAATGTCTGCTCATTAAAAGCAGGCGAGATCTGCTGTGAGAAGTGAACTTGTTGGTCAACTAACGTAAACGTAGTCTGACCGATCACAAAGTGCTCGCCGATCTGGACCCCGAAGCGTTCTCGCTGCTGACCGCGATAGAAGATTGCGTTGCGAGCCTCGGACAACTTCTGCACTACCAATTGATTACCATTCCAGCAAATCACTGCGTGTTTGCGCGAAATTCGATCGTCCCACACTGTTGCCCACGGCTCCGCCGTTCGCCCTAATACGACTTCACCGCCAGTCGGAGGCAGCCCGCGTCGCCAGCGATCTTGAGGACGTGAGCCTTGGGCAATCAAATCGGGCATAATCGTTGTAAGACCAAAGCAACAACAAACAGAGAAAGTTACGCTTTGCACAATTTTGGGGCGTCAATCCATCCAGCTTATTCCTTTTGAAGCATTAGAACAATCGTAGCAAATCGTCTTTGCCAGCATTGCGGAAGTTACACGATGGTTTCATGCAATCGCGACTGCCCAATCTTGCCCACCCAGATAATGGCTATGAAGTTCGATGGTACTTTTCCGCACGAGTAAGAAACCCCCAACGCAATGGTTCGTCTTGCTCGTAGTTTTTTCCTAATGTCAACGCAGTGAGCGCTTTGGACATCTCGAAACCGAGATAGAACGCGTGCTCAGCATCAATGCGGTGGCCGACTGGCGAATTCAGTAGTTGTTGCAACAGCGCGAAGGGATTGTCCGAAATTAAATGGACTCCGGACGATACGGCGTGCACGTGATCGTCCTCGACGAATAAGCGAATGTTGTGATCGCGTATAGAATTGGCCAGTTGGTCAAAGGTGTTGTCAGGATACTTCAGCAGTTTTGGATCGCGGAGCATAACCAGGCGTTCTTCTAAGTGCTTAGGAGGAATTTTCCGCGTGCAAGCGTAGTGCACCAAGCGCCGCGCTAGATCGCATTCTTGGACAGAACTGCGCGCCCAATTGATTACTTCGGTAGTCAGCACGCTAGCGATGCGCAGCTCTTCGCAGATTCCCAACAGCAGCACGTTGATGGCTGCAGAATCGGCATCGGTCAACTCGGTGATGTTGCCGATGCCCATCATCATTGGCAGTTCTGCGAACTGCGATCGACATTCTATGTAGCGGCTGAGACTAGCTGCGAAGCCACAACCGATCGGCTCGAGAATGGGATCGATTCGCACTGGGACGCTGCGAGCGCACAAAAAATCGATTGTTTCGAAAAATTTTTTTTCTTCGTTTGGAACATCGGGAATCGCGACCACTTCGACTCCCCAGTCGATTGCCTGAGCGCGGTTAGAACTGTTTACCGATAGAACTAATTCTGCACCTGCGCGACAAGCGATTTGAACTTCTTGAGCATCGAATGAATCGATCGAAACTCGCAGCCCAACGTCGCGCAGCGCGCGCACCGCGTCACCTACTTCCAGCCATACTCGACCTGGTTCGCAACCGATATCGATTACATCGGCACCATCGTCGCGCAGTTGTTTTGCGCGTTTCAAAATCTGCTCGATTGTCATGCGCGGAGCATGGTTGATCTCGGCAAGTATCTCGATGCGGTATTGCTGGTAGTCGATCAATGATTCGCTGTTTTTCCCAAAAAAACCAGGCAATTCGCGAATGTCACGCGGCCCGCAGTCCACCGCGATGGGCACTTGAGAGCGTATCCATTCAAGGTCCTCTGCGAGATAACCAGGCAAGATCACGCGCGTCGCGCAGGATGGAATTTGGAGATGTCGCAACAGCCACTTGCCGGTCATCAAGGCCGCCACTGTGATCGGCATCACAGTGATCGTGTATTCGAAACCAACTTGAATGGATGTCCGCGCCACGATCTCGCGCACCGCGTCTTGCGCGAGTCGACCAGTGACGATTAGCAAGTGCTCGCCAACAGCATTGGTTGAGTTCATTTTGATGTCAGTCAGAGTCTGTCGTTACAGGTTGAGTAAGCGGTTGGAGCGACTGCGAACGAGAAAAGTATGTCGCGAATTTTCAACTTCCATCTTGACCAATTTTTACAAGCCACTAAAAAAAGAACTTGTAACGAGGAGTTCGTGGAAAAACAACTATCGTCCTTGTTGTTTTTCGTGGCCGGGACTCCTCGTTATTTTTTTGTACTTGCTGTAATCCAATTAGCAAGTCGCTCGGTGATTCTACAGCGCGGATCGATGCATGCGTGATTCGAAGATTGGTGATCCGACAATTCTCTTCGAGCATCCTCACTTTCTGCTTGTCGATAAACCGGCGGGATTATTCTCGCAAGCTGCGATTGGCATCGACAACTTGGAACACAGCTTGATAGAGTTGCTCACTAAGCGAGACGCACATCCTGGGACACCCTTTGTCGGCTTGCCTCATCGACTTGATCGAGGCACTTCAGGAGTCATGTTGATTGCTCGCAATGCACGTGCGCTCAAGCGATTTGGCGAGCAGTTTCAGTCTCGCAAGATTTCCAAGTACTACATGGCCGTGCTCGAAGGTCAAATGAGCGAGCCGACGAGTCGCTGGGAAGATTACGTACGGAAGATTCCCGACCGCCCCATCGCCGAAATCTGCGCTAGCGACGTCCCAGATGCAAAACTCGCCACTCTAGATGCTCATCGCATTGTGACCGATGGCGACCGAACGTTAGTATTACTGCAGCTTTATACCGGCAGGATGCATCAGATTCGAATCCAAGCTGCTCAGCGCGGCTTGCCAGTCCTGGGCGATTGGACATATCGCGGCAGCGGCCATTTCGGGCCGCTCGACGATCAAGATCAACGACAATGTATGGCCCTCCACAGCCTGCGCATCGAATTTCGTCATCCACAAACTGGTAAGCTGACCACTGGAACCGCAGATATTCCGCCAACATGGGAGTCATTGCCCGCACCGATCATATCCGCAGCGCGAGCGCACATCCGGCAAAGCCAACTGCAACTCGACTGCGAGTATAAGTGCCCGCGATAGGTTCTAAATTCAGGCTGCACTTTACTTCGGCAAGCCCTCCGTGAACAATTGCTCTGCACGTTTCGTGCGATGGTTCAAAGGGGGTTAAGCACACAGTACTTGCGATCGAGCCATCTGCATCGTGGTTGGGCTATGCCGAGGCGATCTTGGCGGTTACCGGCGGTGGCGACTGCTCCATGCGTTCGAGGCAGCGACCAATATGCCGAACCGCTTGACGCAGCCGGTTTTCATTTTCGACTAGAGCCAAGCGTAGATAGCCTTCGCCTGCTGGACCAAAACCGCTGCCGGGACTGACTGCGACGTCGCCGTGTTCAAGCAGCATCATGGCAAAATCGAGGGTACTCATCCGCTGTTGCCATTTTTCCGGGATCTTGCCCCACACGAACATTCCGGCGCGGGGCGGAGTGGCTTCCCAGCCGATTCGATGCAATCCCTCAACCAACACATCGCGGCGACCTTGGTAGATTTGCGATTGGTGTTCTACATTAGCTTCGGTATCGCGCAGGGCTACGATCGCGGCAATCTGGATAGCTTGGAACATGCCATAGTCGTAGTACCCCTTGATCGTTGCCAAACCGCGAATCATATCGGCATTGCCGGCACAGAAACCGATTCGCCAACCCGCCATATTGTACCCTTTGCTCATCGTCGTGAACTCAACGCCTACGTCGATCGCACCTGGAGCAGCCAGAAAACTCGGCGGTTGGTAGCCATCGAACGCAACGTCCGCGTACGCAAAATCGCTGATCACCATAAAACCGTAGCGTTTGGCAAGCTTCACCACTTCGGGAAAGAAATCTTTCTCAACCGTAACGGTCGAAGGATTATGTGGGTAGTTGATGATCAGCAATTTGGGCCTAGGATAAAAATGCTGACAAGTGTAGGCAATATTCGAAAGGAATTTTTCGCTATCGGCGACTTCCAAAGCAACCACATTTCCGGCAGCGAGCACGACACCATACATGTGAACGGGGAAGTAAGGTGCCGGTATCATGGCCGTGTCACCTGGTCCCATCAACGCCAAACACATGTGGCTGAACCCTTCCTTGCTGCCCAAGCAAACGATGGCTTGGCTTTCCGGATCGATGCGCACACCATATTTGCGAAAATACTTGCTGGCCAGTTCACGACGCAGGTTCAGCAAGCCATTGGACTTGCTGTAACCATGATTAGTAACGTCGTCAGCCGCTTCGGACAATTTGTCGATGACGACTTTGGCTGGCGGATCAGACGGATTTCCCATTCCCAAATCGATCACATCCTTACCGGCTCGCCGTTTTTGGTAGAGCGTATTGTTGATGCGACCGAATAAATACGGAGGCAATCGATGCACTCGCGACGCATATTCCACTCGAAAAGGCATGCCTGAGAAATCACTTGGAACAGAAGCGGACCCGTTGGAATCAGTCATAAATCGCGCCAAATTTTTCAGTTGGTCAATTGCTGTTTTGACGTATTGCGCCACGGAATAGCGTGTATTACGCCACGAAAGATGTCATTGTAAGTTTATCGGCTGGAATCGATCCCCAAAACCATGCAGCTAACGAAAGTAAAGCGGCTCAGCCAACATTATCCGGATTTTGTCAGTTTTGGGGACTCGGGTGATCAAGAATCCAGCCCCTAGATCCCTGCGAGAGTTGAGCAGAACCGCTTCGTTAGAATTTCAAGCATCATTCGCTATGGAAACGAGCATGCCTCTTGTCAATCGCACAATGGGTGAGTGCTACCTAAGTGCGAAATGTAATAAGCATTACGCCACCCATTTGCTAGCAGCGCGCTCTAGAATCTTCATGCAAGCTTCGGCGACATCGTCGACCGAAATCGCTCGCATCGAAGAATTATCCGTGTTGCGCATTGAACTTTTCCGTGGCGGCACAAGCGGACTTTGGATCGCGATGTGCCCTGACCCATAAGGCCCACACTCTTCGGCTCGGGTCGGGCCAAACAGTGCGACGCATGGAGTTCGCACCGCTGCGGCTAAGTGCATCGGACCGGTGTCAGCTCCGACATACATGGTGCTACAGCGGAGCAGTTCGGCCAGCACTTGTAGATTCGTCGGCGGTGCCAGCACGCAGCAGTTCCGATTTTCTGACACAATTTCCGTGGCGATCTCTCGTTCCGATTCACCTGCCCACAAGACCAGCGACGATAAACCGGTTCGCTGGAACAACTCTCGCGCCAGTTTGCTGTAATGCTGGACTGGCCACATTTTACTCGGCCAACCAGCTCCGACGTTGATGCTTGCCCACGGAGCGACGAGTCTCGACTCATTACAAATGCGCTCCGCGATAACTGCCGCGTCGCGATAAATCGGCATCTCGAATTCGGCCTTGCCGGGTCCGCATTCTTGAAATGGAGACAGCAGCTCGCGATAGACGTCGGCCATATGCGCCGATCGTCGCCGAACTCGAAGACTATACATCCAGGGGCTGATCTCGCGCGCCTGACTGCGATCGAAACCGATGCGGCGAGGGCAACCGCTCAGCCAACCAACCATAGCACTCTTGATCAGCCCTTGCGGGTCGAGGACCAAATCAAACTGTTGTCTGCGAACCATGTTCCGCAATTGCAACAGACCGCTAACGCTGCGCAGCCACTTTTTATCAATTTTCAGAACTTGGTCCACAGCGCCATGTTCTGACAGCAGGCTGGCCGCTGAACATTGAACCGCCCAAGTTACTTTGCATTGCGGCCAAAGCTGCTTGACCGAAACTGCGAGCGGCAATGTCAAAATGCAGTCACCGATCGCACTAAGTCGAGTAATCAAAACGTGCTTGGGTTGAGTTTCTTCGAATTTCAATGTGATATACCTGGAGCTTGCGAATGCCGATGCCAATTGTTCGCCCAACCAGGCATGCCATGGGATCGAAAGTAGTATCCGACAGCGCTCAAACCCGCTAAATCAGCACATGCTTCTCGCGCCGCATCAGTTACCACATCACGATAGCGACCACGCTGGCTCGGTCGGCTGGCTAGAATATTAAATCTAGCAAAGTAAGCCAAGATCGAAAGTTCATAAATCCAGCACCATTGCGCGTTGCTTGCCAAGACAATCCTTCGTAACGGCTGTGCCGAGTAGTGCAACAAACGCCGCTGGGGTCTAAGGCGAGCGGCAGATGGGAATTTACCAAGGCCTCAGCGAATACAAGCCCGATGCGCAAGCGAGTGCGTCAATCCTGGCATACACTCGCTTGCGCTTCGGGCTTGTATTGGTAAGAAACTATCTGCCGCTCGCCTAATGGCTAACGGGACTCCGAATTGAAGAAGCTGCCTATGGTAAATGGTCTAGCTTCGAAGCAAACAGTCGCAGCGCATTTTCTCGTAAAATAAGCCTCTTGTCGGCATCGGACAGTTCAGCGTGCACAACACGCGCGCGCTGCATCGCGGCATGGTATAGCGGAGTGTCGGTGCCGAACAGAATTCGTTCCACGCCGATTTCGTCGACTGCCCATTCAATCAGGCCAGGAACGATTGAATTGACGCTCGACGTGTCCGCGTAAACGTTGCCATGCTGACATTGCTGGATCGCACGAATTTGGTGCGTGACACCAATTCCGTTAATCACTAGGCTGGCTGATAGCAGAGGACGCAGCAAGCTCGGCGAAGGCAACAGCCACGCGATCAAAACAGGCAAAGCGGACGCCCACAAGAACGCAGTCTTAATTAGGCAGGTTTGCTGTCGTACGGTCCGCGCCCAACGAATCGAGAATTGCTGCATGCAACACGCCAACGTAAAACACCGGCGCGACCAGAAAGTAGAGTGCCGTATTTGCGATAAACACAGCGCTATTACGGCGCTGTACGGCGTCCGGCAGTTCTTCTACATTGTCCAGGTGGCCCCTGGAGGTTTGCGGCCAAGCGAATAAAATTCAATCAAACTTGGAGTTGCCCTGAAATATTTCTTGCATCGATTTACTTCAAATTTCGGTACCAATATACATGACACAGCAACCTGTCGCGCGCGTCCTGAGTCACTCGGAATTAATGCAGCTCAGACGATGGAATACACCCACGATCTACAATGGTTGGGAGCAAATTACCCAACACAATCCAGCTCGCGACGCATTTAACATTGAAGAGACTCGCGACTTCATGCCGCAAATGGGGCCGATGATTGGCTATGCAGTTACTCTAGTAATCGAGCCCAGCAATTCAGCGCATCGCAAAGCAAATCCGCGGGCGTGGGCCGAGTATCGCGAGTACATTGCATCGATAACGGGCCCAAAAATTGTCGTTGTCCAGGATTTGGACAAACCTCAAGTATTGGGCTCGTTTTGGGGTGAAGTCAATGCAAACGTACATTTAGCCCTAGGCTGTGTCGGCACGATAGTCGACGGAGCCATCCGAGACGTTGACGAAATGACCTCAGCCGGTTTCAAGGGAATCGCGCGCCGTCTGTGTGTAGGACACGCTTTTTCAACGCCAGTTCGCTGGGGCGTTGATGTCGAAGTATTCGGAACTCGCGTCCTTCCCGGTCAATTGATACACGCAGACAAACACGGATTTATGGCTATCCCACCTGGCGATGAACCGCAATTGCTAGATGCAGCCCGCTTCATGGACACCAATGAATGCGAATCCGTGATCCCGGCAGCAAGAGAATCCGCAGGACGAACCAGCGCCGATAGCTTGGCAGCAATGAATGCAGCGTCTGCCAGTTTCCGTAGTCAAGCATCCGCCAGATTCACCAAGCAGGGTGAGTGGTAATGTGCTAAAAATCCCGAAAATAGCCGATCTCTCTCCATAAATGTTTCTGTCGGCCATTGGTGCGAGTACATCCAGGTCGCACAACCCGCTAAGCCAAGTAGGAATCGATTAGAAGGGATTGTCGTGGTTAGCTCCGCGACACTGCAGCAAGAAGAATCGAAAATTATGCAACGTTGGTTTGCGGAGACGACCACGACATTGTCGAGTTTTGCAGTTGCAGTGCTAATTGAGGAACTCGTTTCGGGCCATTTCCAGCAACCGACGGAACTAGGCTTGGCTAAACTCGCATCCAAACTGCTGTCATGCTAAGCTAGTACATGAGCTTACTCCCCAAAGCCATTTGGACGTGGCTCGAAACGATTTCCTCCAAAGCGGCGGTGAAATTCAGCCGTTGAAACGCAGCGATAATAAGTGCGGCTGCCCAGTGATTTTGAGGTCGGCATGAGCGTAAAGGAAATTGATCTACCACAGACAGCATCTGATGAAGATATTGTCGTTGCAGACGCTGGGTATTGGTATGTGGATGCCAACTCTCAAGCATTCTTGGTCAGCTTTGTGTTTCATATCCTGTTGGTATTAGCGCTTGCAATCACACCATTGGTTTCATCAACGCGATCAGAGAATGTTGCGTTAAGCGCCATCGCGCACGAGTTCGAAGAGGAATTCGTCGTTACCGAGGAGATGGCTCCGGCGGAGAACTTGCCCAGTGAAGTTGGTGCGAACAGCGAGTCAGACATCTCTACGGCGCTAAGTATGGCGCCTGTCATCGCTGAGATTTCCGAAATGCCCGCGCCTGCACCTGAGTTGCCGGTACTTAACGCGACTTACGATTTGAACAATCAAATCAAACAGCCTGTTGGCTTGACCAAAAGCGAAAATGTGGTTCGCGGAATGACTGGCGTCGGTACCACTGGGACAGCCGGAGCGGTTGATCGAATCACTTCTGAAATCCTGCGTGCAATGGAGCAGCGACCAACTTTAGTGGTGTGGCTGTTCGATCAGTCCGGCAGTCTCCAGCAGAGGCGATTAGAAATCCGTAATCGATTCGACCGCATTTATTCGGAATTGGGGATCGCGCGCCAGCAGAAGGAATCGACTGACGAGAAAACTGCCAACGACGATTACTTGCTGACCGCGGTTATTTCGTTTGGTTCGCGAGTGAATTTGCTAACTAAGAAACCGACCTCCGACCTCGATGAGATTCGCGCGGCTATCGACGCAGTGACCTTAGACCAGACCGGAATCGAACGAGTGTTTTCTGCGATCTATTTGGCATTGGACAAATTCAAGGCTTATCGCAGTGCTTCGACAGGTCATGGCCCAGAGCGCAATGTGTTATTTATCGCCGTATCCGACGAACGAGGTGACGACATCGAAGGCATGGACAAGACCATCGACCTGTGCCGAAAATCGGCGATACCTGTATATGTGGTTGGCGTTCCAGCTCCGTTCGGACGCGAGTTCACGTATGTCAAATATGTGGATCCGGATCCCAAGTTTGATCAAACTCCGCAATGGGCTCAGGTGGATCAAGGGCCAGAATCGCTTTTTCCTGAAAGAGTCAAAATTGGTTACAAAGACAATTACTACGACGAACCAGTGCTCGATTCTGGTTTCGGACCTTACGCACTATCGCGACTATGCTACGAAACAGGTGGGATTTACTTTACCGTTCATCCCAATCGTCAATTCGGTCGGCGCGTAAACCGAGGAGAGATCGATCCGTTTGCCTCGGAACTGGCGTATTTCTTTAATCCAGAGGTCATGACCCGATATCGTCCCGATTACGTTTCGGTCGACGACTACAGCAAGAAGGTCAAGGAGAGCCCACTGCGACAGGCCCTAGTTGCAGCTTCTCGATTGACTGCGGCCGAGACACTGAATCAACCGGTAACTCGGTTCGTTAAACGCGATGAGGCATCGCTGGTCAACTCGCTGACAACCGCTCAGCAACAGGCGGCTAGATTGGCGCCGCAACTGGAAGGCTTGGCATCAATTCTTCAAAATGGAGTAGCCTATCGCGACAAGGAGATTTCGCCTCGGTGGCTGGCCGGCTTCGATCTTGCGATGGGTGTGGTTCTCGCTCATAAAGTCCGCGCAGAAGGTTACAATGCAATGTTGGCTAAAGCGAAACGCGGAATCCCCTTCCAGCTCCCTAGAAACAATACGTGGATACTGACGCCCGACCAAGAGATTTCTGTGGGCAGCAAACTAGAAAAGGAAGGTGAAATCGCTCGAGATCTATTGAAAAAAGTGGCTGAACAGCATACGGGGACACCTTGGGGTATGCTGGCCAGTCGTGAATTGAAGATCCCATTGGGATGGACGTGGGTCGAAGATTTCACCGATTTGGCGCCCAATCGTCCTGGCGCCCGGGGTAACAACGGCAACAATGTTCCTCGTCCTGCTCAAGACGAGAAGGCCAAAATGCTTGGCCCGCAAGCGCCCAAGCGACCAATTCCAAAATTATGATCATTGAGCAATTCGGGGCGCGCGTTCAGAACGCGACTTAGGGCAAGACGCCGCACGCGTTTCACAGGCCACAGAAAAACACGGACGCCACACTTAAGGATGTATCGCTCACGTCCGGACAATCGCGGTGCATTTTTCCGTGTTCGTTCTGTGCTGTTCTGTGGCTCCACAACCTGAGCGCATCGAAAAAACAAACCGCTTGTAGGCAACTTCTTCTCGGATGCTTCCAGCGCTGTGATTACGCAGGCCACAGAAAAGCACAGACGCCAATCGGAAAGACGTATCGCTGCCAAAACACCGCCAATTCTTCCTCCGGCCGGTTTCGTTTTCGAGCGGCGTGAGTACGATAGCTGCCACCGAAAATGCTCTCGGTTCGCAAGGGCACTCAAATACCTGTACGCGAGCAGAACGCTTCGCGACCAAGATTGTAAGACGATTGCTATGGAAGCCGGAATTGTTGGTTTGCCGAATGTAGGCAAGAGTACTTTGTTCAATGCGTTGACTAGCTCTCAGGGAGCTCAAGCAGCGAACTACCCATTCTGCACAATTGAGCCTAACGAAGGAATTGTTTGCGTCCCAGATGACCGCCTGGGGCGCATCACGAAGCATATTCAAACTCAAAAAGTCATCCCTGCCATGTTGAAATTGGTCGACATAGCGGGGATCGTCAAAGGTGCCAGCGAAGGACAGGGGCTGGGCAATAAATTCCTCAGCCACATACGTGAGGTGGATGCAATCCTCCAAGTGGTGCGCTGCTTTGCAGATCCTGACGTGATTCATGTAGGCGGCAAAATCGATCCGGTCGCTGATATGGAGATCATAGAAACGGAATTGATGTTGGCGGATATCCAGACCCTGGAAAACGCGCTGCCAAAGGCGCAGCGCAGCGCCAAGAGCGGCGATAAGGAAGCTAAATTGCGAGTGACGGTAATTGAAAAGTTAATGGCGCATTTGGCAAAAGATCTACCCATCCGTCAGTTGGCGTTACCCGACACCGATGCAAAGGCTGTCTCCAGTTTTGGGCTGATGACTGCCAAGCCAATCTTGTATATCGCCAACGTCGACGAAAACGATTTGTTGGGTCAAGGAAAAATGGTGCAAACGGTCCGCGAATTCGCCGCCAAGGCAGGCGCGTTTGTTGTCCCAGTGTGCGCAAAGCTAGAGGCAGAAATTGCAGAACTCGACGAACCAGATCGCATCGAAATGCTGGCCTCTGTTGGCTTGCTCGAGCCCGCGCTGGCGGTTGTGGCGCGAGAAACGTATCACACGTTGGGATTGCAGAGCTACTTTACGGCTGGTGAGAAAGAAGTTCGCGCTTGGACCATCCCCGTGGGCGCAACCGCACCACAGGCCGCTGGGGTTATCCACACGGACTTCGAACGCGGATTCATTCGCGCGGAAGTATATTCATTAGCGGATCTGGAGACTCTTAAGTCGGAAAAGGAGATTCGCCAAGCGGGCAAATTGCGCACCGAAGGCAAAGCCTACGTGATGCAGGATGGCGACATCTGCCACTTTCTATTCAACGTGTGAGGTGGCTTATCGCACGCCGATACCGTCCACTCGTTCTACGATGGCACCGGGAGATTCGTTACGTCCGATTACCACGATACCCCCAGGGCTGATAGTGAACCCTCGTTTTCGATCCAAATCCGGGTCGTAACCAATTTCAGTATTCGGAGGAATATGGACGCGTTTATCGATGATCGCGCGGCGAATGCGCGCATGCCGACCGACGTCAACTCCCTCGAACAAAATGCTATCTTCAACATGTGCGTAACTGTTCACGCGAACATCGGGACTGATGACGCTACGTTGAACTTTACCACCGCTGATAATTGTGCCTTGGCAGACAATGCTGTCGAGAGCTTGCCCGCATCGATCTGAGTCACCGTATGACCCAAATACAAACTTTGGAGGTGGTAAATTTGGTTGCAAAGTACGAATTGGCCACTGATGGTCATACAGGTTTAGTTGCGGATCAATACCAATCAAGTCCATGTTTGCTTCGAAGTAGGCATCCAGCGTACCCACGTCTCGCCAATAAGCTTCGCGTTTACGGTTTTCGTCGCGAAACGGAAACGCAAATACGCGATGTTGGTGGATTATTGAGGGAATGATATTCTTGCCAAAGTCGTGGCTGCTCTCGGGTTCGGTTGCGTCGCGGCACAATTGTTCAAATAGAAACCTCGAAGTGAACACATAAATTCCCATCGAAGCCAGACAGTGTTGATCGTCGCCGGGCAATGTCAATGGATTCGCAGGCTTCTCTTCGAAGCCAATGATCCGTTGATGCTGGTCAACCTGGATGACTCCAAATTGTGTTGCCGATTCTTTGTCGACGCGCAATGCGCCAATCGTCAAGTCGGCGTCCATTTCGATGTGATAGTCCACCATGGCGCGATAGTTCATCTTGTAAATGTGATCGCCTGCCAGAATCAATCTATTTTCTGGCCGCTCTTTTTCGATCACATAGATATTCTGATAGACGGCATCTGCGGTACCTTGATACCAATGCTCGTCGATTCGCTGCTGTGGCGGCACCAAGTCGATAAACTCTTGCAGCTCTGGGCAAAAGTATTTGCGCCAGCCGAGATTGATGTGGCGATCCAAACTCATCGCTTTGTACTGAGTGAGTACCAACATACGGCGAATGCCCGAGTTGATACAGTTGGATAGTACAAAGTCGATGATGCGATAGGTCCCTCCGAACGGAACCGCCGGTTTCGCTCGATCGCGCGTCAGAGGCTCCAAACGCGTACCTTTGCCGCCAGCCAATACTACCGCTAACGTATCCCGCATCATACAGAACTTTCCATCGTCCGTTGCTATCGAGGTCGCAAACGTGAACCACAACCGCCCAATCCACCGAGTATTACCGCTCTAATTGTGCCAGCTAGTAGAATACCATGTTCGGTTCCGTACTAATATCGCGGCAACTTACCCACAATCGCGACAGTTATTGAACTAAGGAAATTGTCGCGCTGCAATGAAGTTGGACTGCATCTAAATTACATCTAAAAAAAGAAAAATGGCTCAGCCAGATAGGCCGAGCCAATGGTTTTTTTCTTTCGCCCGAGCAATCGATTTAGGCACGCGGCTGGTAACAACCGCGTCCTTCGATGCAGCTAATGCGTTCCACCAATACGTGATCAGGTCCAACACAATGCTGGGTCTTGTTGCACCAGCAATTGAAACGCGTACTACCTGCTTCTTCGGGTGTCTTTGGATCTGGATCACCCGTCACGTAGATAGCTTTGCTGCGCAGGAACATGCAGGGAGGCAAAGTCGTCGTCTTGGGCCCTTCAAAGGCTCGTTTGTATCCCATGGTAAATCTCTTTGATCAGAAGTATTAGATATCTTTTGGTTATGCAAAATTCACCGCAGCGGTTTCGCACGTACTCGATTCAAAGCAGCCGGTTTCTAAACCAGCAGCACGCAAAATGGCGCGCTTCACTGCAACCTTGGCTAGCTCGATCTTATACTCGTTTCCTGACAACGCGATCGCTCCAGACACGGCCTTCATTCCGGCCATCGCAGCAGTTTCCTCATTGATCGGCCTGCCTAGAAGCGCCATTGCGGCTTCACGAGCGATCCACGGAGTTGGTGCGACTTGTCCCAGCACGATTTTCGATTCTGTGACCAATCCGCTCAGCACTTCAAAACGAACTGCCGCGGCCATTAATGGCTGATCAGGCCCTTCGCCATGACGAACCTCGTAAGCTGCCGATAATCTACCCTGATCGGGAGGCAGGATGATATGCGTCACCAATTGACCTGCGGCTAATGCAATTTCGGTTTCGTCAGTTTTTTCCGGAGTGCAGAACAGATTTTCGATATCGACAATCTGTTCTTGCTCAGGTTTCGGACCAATGATGCGCACTTTGGCTCCTAGCGAAATCATCGCTGGTGCCAATCGCGATGCGCTAACAAATTTTGCAGGCCCTCGATTTCCCAAAATCGCGTGGTATCGATTATCACCTTCGATCACCATACGACCTTCGTTAGCCAACAATCCGTTTCCGCCGCGGAAATACCAACAACACGGTCTTCGCAGCAGTTCGCCAGCCACTGTTCCCTGCGACTGCATCTGCACGCTGCTGATGCCTTGAATTACCTGCTTGATCGAAGGAAATGGATCGACAACTGGACTGGTCAGCAGTTCGTCGAGATGAACTGCCGCCCCAATCCACAAGTTGTTGTTTTCATCGCGCTTGATGTGTTGCATGGTTTCGATGTCGCCGACATTGACCACTCGGTCCGGCGCTACAACCATGCTCTGCATCAAGGCAACCAGATCCGTCCCACCTGCGAGCACCGCAGTCGATTTATTAGCAACCGAAAGGAGTTGAATCGCTTCCGCTTCGGTTTTTGCATATGCATATTCAAAATTTTTCATTTGTTCTTATCCTTTCGCTGATCGCAAAGCGTTGAGAACTCGTTGTGGAGTCATGGGTTGGCTGGGAACGCGAACGCCGGTAGCGTTGCAAACCGCATTGGCAATCGCGGTGATACCGCTGATCGCCGGTGGTTCACCCAAGCCGATAACGCCTCGATCGCGTTCGTTTTCCGGTTCATGCAAGTGGACCACCAATTCTCCGATATCTCCCAAACGTGGCAATCTGTACGTGCCCATTTCGCAGTTCACAAATGCCCCAGTCTTGGGATCATTGATGCGTTGTTCGAACAACGCCGCGGCAATGCTCATGATCATCGCACCATAGATTTGGCTTTCAGCCGATTGGCGGTTAACAATCAATCCCATGTCCTGAACGGCCACCAGTTTTTTCATCTTCACGACACCGGTCTCGAGATCGACGGCTACATGGGCCATCTGAACTCCACCGACGTTGACGCTCGACAAAGGGCTGTTGCCGCGTTTGAACTCGGCATTGACCTCAAGCGGTCGAATTCCGATCAAACTGCATGCCTCCTTCCAAGTCAACTTTTTGTCGGAGTAACCAGTTACGCGAATTTCACCTTTGGAAGCCTCCAGCTTGTCCGCCGGAGCGCCAAGTTTGGTTGCCACCAAATCGAAAATTTTCGCGAGGGCTTCCTGAGCCGCTCGCCGATGTGATTCGGTCACGGCACCGACCGTGGTGCTGCCGCCCGAAGCGCCACTGAAGGGATAAGTCGAGCTTCCAATGTTGATCTTGACGGCGTCGAGGGTCAATCCAAACGTCTCCGCAAGAACCATAGCGCACACGGTGCGCGTGCCCGTGCCGATATCTTGGGTACCGCAGAAAGACTCGACTCCACCGTCGGGATAGACTCGTAACTTGCAGTTCGATTCACCTGCGGCTCCGCCCCACTTGTGAATCCCAATGCCCAAGCCTTCAACCACGGAACCGCGTTTGTTTCCTTTACCGTGCGGATGCCAATGATTGCTCCAGCCAATCAACTCAGCCGCAATGCGCATCTCTTCGGCATACAAAGATGCTTTTTCGGGAATATCAATATTTTCTAGGTTTCTCATGAAAATATCAAAACTATCCACACCCATCTTCGCGGCCAAGTCGTCGTACGCCGTCTGTGTAATCGCACATGCTTGAGGATGGTTGGGCGCTCGCCAAGCTACTGATGGTTCATTATTGGTAATGATACCGGTGGCTCGGCGACGAACATTCTTCGGATGGAAGACATATGGAAAGTTCGTCACACCGATTGTCGAGCCGTTGAAGCCCGACGTGCCCCAATGATGCGAATCCCAAACTTGGACAACGCCATTTTCATCGGCGCCAATTTTCACATCAATGTAGCCCGACGGTCGATTGCCGCCGATCTTCAGTTCTTGATCGCGCGATAGCAAGAACTTGACTGGCCGGCCGAGCTTTCGAGAAATTTCAGCGGCAGCAATTCCCCAATATCCAGGTTGGAACTTGCTTCCGAAACCGCCACCAATGTAATTGCAGGTAACTTGGACATCATCCGCAGTAATTCCCAGTGCGGTGGCATATCCATCGTCAGTAGTCGAAACGTTTTGGGTTGAGAGGTACGCCCTTAACTTGCCACCCTCCCAGTACACTGTGGCACCGTGAGGTTCGAGGCAACAGTGGGTAATCACATCTACGCCGTAACGACCTTCGACGACATACTTGGAATCCTGAAAGAGCTTTTGAATGGTCTTTTCTTCCCAAGCCTTCTCCTCTTCGTTGGCGCCAGGCTCGCCGAGTGCGTCATCCAACTCGATACCACCGCCAGCGGCCTTGGTTCGTTTGGCAGCTTCGGCAGCAGCGAGATTTTGGTCGTCGACAAAGACGTCCATCAGCTCGTACTGCACTTTGAGTTTGGAAACACCTTCCGCAGCGGCAGCTTCACTCTCGGCCGCAACAGCGACCAACAGTGTGCCTTCTGCCTGAATTTCGATTGGATCACCACCCGGTGCCGGAGCTTTGTCCTTGATGAGATGTACCAGGACCACACCCGGCACTTTCTCGGCCGCAGAAGTGTCGACCGAGATCACTTTGCAATGCGCATGAGGACAACCAAGAGCGCGCACGACGACTTGGTTAGGAAAGTTCACGTCGTACGAGTACTTAGCAATGCCAGTCGACTTCTCAAGCGTGTCTGGACGGACGACACGTTTGCCAATATAAGCGGATTTGTGATTGTCGGGCCAAATATATTTTACCTCAGCCATTTTGACCTCCTTTGGCGATCGAAATCGCAGCTTGAAGAATGTTCGCGTAGGTCCCGCACCGGCAGATGTTTCCGTTAAGGCCGGCACGAATCTGCTCTTCGGTCGCGTTGGGGTTTCTATTCAAAAACGCTCGCACGGCAACGACGAATCCGGGCGTGCAAAATCCACATTGCGATGCATCGTATTGCATGAATGCTTTGGGAACCGCATCACCAGCCAAACTCTCTACGGTTTGGATATTCTTTCCAACCGCACTGAGGGCAAGTGTTACTGCGGCTTCCACGGGGCGGTTATCAATTAGAACTGTACTGGCGCCGCTACTGCCATCGGAACTAACTGGCTTGGCACCGGTCAGATTGAATTGGTAGCGCAAAACATCCAGCAAAGTTGTTCTGGGCTCAACTTTGGCTGTCATGGATTTGCCGTTAACATTCAACGAGACAGTGGTCTCGCCTGCGATAACTTGTGAACTTTGTGCAGACTTTTCCTGAGCCGCTGCGGACGTAACAACAGCCGACGCTGCCGCCACGGCGCTAGAGCCTTTTAGAAAAGCCCGACGACTGAATTGATCAGAAGATGGTTTGGCCATATCAAATCCAACCGTTTGAGGCAATTTTTAGAGCGGCAAATACAACTTTGTGCCGCTCAAACTTCCGATGAGTATACGGAAGCCATCGCGGGTGACAAACAAATAACTGACATTCTGGCCATTTTTTTAGAATTTTTAGCAGCCCCCCTGGCAGCATGCCGTTCGGCCGCCAGGATCAGCGCGACCAGTTTTTCAACGGTGCTTACAATTACAAGCACGACACGCAACTGAAAGTGTGCCAGGAATGACATACTCGCTTGCGCATCGGGCTTGTATTCGCTCAGCCATGCTAAAATCCCATTCTGCCGCTGGCCTTGCTACTTTTCTACAAGGCGTTTTCGCAAACGATTGTCGTCTTGGCAACACGCGCACAGTCCGGTCTCGAACATGATGATTGCGCAGACGTCACACCAATAGTCCACTTCGTACTTTTGGCTTTCTCGCAGTTCATAGACTCGAATAATCTGCAACATGGGCTGGCCTGAGTACTGACGCACAAATAGTTCGACCTGCATTTCACGCAATCGTTGGTCGGTACGAAATGAACGACCTCGCGAATCGTCCAAGATCGGCAGCAGAGAACCATCATCTGTCAATATCGCTAATGAACGCTGCGCGGCCTCCGGCACAGTTGAAATGCCATAACGCTCCTTCAAGGCTTCGTTCAACCAGACTATTTTGCCGCGAAACGATACAGTGCGAAACTCTAGCGGTTTCGTATTCGCTTGCTGCGTACGACTCGCAAGCATGTCCTTGCCATCGAAGTTCGCTTGTTTCGTAGTGAGCGTCGAATCAGATGAGTTCGGCAGAGTATCGGTTGTTTGACAATGGCCGCGGTCAGCAAAGAAACAAAGGTACCCAACCAAGAAAGCTATAGAACTTAGACCCCAAGCAGCACGCCCCCAGAAAAGTGGCTGGCGTCTGCCTTGCGGCACTATGGAATAACCAAACACAGGCTCGATGGTTGTTGGATGACTACTCCGCTGCATGACCCACAACTACCATTTCCAATGGCACATCCATCGGTTTCCCTCCAGCTTGACCCTTCGCAATCATCCTGAGCACCCACCAATCCTTTTCTTCGTCATGACGCAACGACGTTTTTTCCTCGGATTTCTCAGCGCGCTGCAAACTGATCATGGCAGGATGACTACCACCGGAAACTTCGGCGCTGGCGGCCAGCAATGCTTTGGTTTCCCATTTCTTTCCTGGCTGATCATTCTCGGCCTTAGACATCAGAAAGAAATCTCGAGTGGGTGAAGTACCCACATGGTTTCCATCTACCGGCTGAAGTTCGAATCGCAGCGTGTACCAACCGCTTTGAACCTCTTGATTACGAAAGTCGTTGCTCTTGCGTGGATAGTGTATTAAGCCAATCAATTGCCCCTGTTGGAATGGATAGATGCGTTCACCAGTTGGTTTGAAATCCGCCATGGTTTCAATATTCTTGCACAGCCAAATCTCGGACGAGGTCCGAGAACCACGCATAACTTTTACTCCTTGGGCTTCGAACTGTGCGAGTAGATCGGAACTGATGCCCTCGGCAGCCGGGGGCCCATCGATTGCGGCCGCTTTGTAATCCTGACCAAACAGGTTGGAAACGCACAAAACGACCAACCAACCACCGATCATCACTCGTAGCATGAAAACCTCAAGAAAGTTATTTTCTAAGTAGTTGCCAGTGCTAAACAAACCTGCACAGCCAATAATAACCCGACGCGTTATTCATCAATCGCTTCAACATCCGACCAGCGCCACTAGAGTATTTTTCGCTGAGTCAAAGAGAATTTTTCGCCGACACGCCGGGTCACCAAGTCTCCGACCTGTTAGTCCAGGGCACCTTATTTGGCTGCCAGCTTTCCTATCGAGGATTCCTGACGGAATAACCCGAGGTAAGCCGTGCGCGTGTCCGGAATAGACCAGCGCGTACCAAGAGCTCGTGCAGAAACATCGCCTTCAATCGTGACACCGGGCACAAAATTGGTTAACTTTGTCAACGGCGGATAGAAAGCCGATTCGTTTGAACAAATGCAGTCGCCTTTACGCGCTTTCCTGACGGTGACTGTTGCGAACTTGCCGATCTTCACGCTGGCATTCAATGCCTCTTTATCGAAATCCATGGATATCGGTGCAGGTTGGACTGCAAGCACGTTGGATTCGGCGATTCCGGTTTGAGCAAGCGCGAAACTGCGAAGTGCTTCTTGCTGTTTGCTGGTGGCATCCGAATCCACGAAAATCATCGCCTTCAACGTCTTAGCGTCTTCCAAGCCATTGAGCGCCAAGGTGTGCGATGTCTTGACCACGATTGCTACAGCCATCCCGGACAAATCCACGTCGAGGTGGGTTCCTTTAGAAATTTGCCAACTCATAACAGCGTCCTTGCCAGCCGAACCGACCTCGCCATTAGCAAAACATGGCCCGGTATAGATTTGGCAAGTTCTCGCTTCAATATAAGTCCCACTGATCGAGTTGGCCGCCAGTGCAGACGTACCTAACGATAACGCAATCGCGAGCGTATAAGCTACATTTCGAAGCATGATTCAATTCCCCTTGGTCAGGCTGAGAGTCGTTCTCGATAACGAAATACCTGGATAGAGCATATACTCTGGATGGCCGACACGTCAAGCAAAAGTCGGTTTTCATGGAGTTCGACTAGAATGAAATTTCGGGCTCTAGCCTAACTGGCTATCTACCTGGCGAAAGTCGTGCGTTATTGAGCGTTAGCGTGGCTTGACTTTGTTTGCGTTTTTGGGCGGGTTGGCTTACCATCAAAGCTGATAATTCATACTCCAAATCTTCGGTGGCGATATTCTCATGTCCGACCTCAATCCTGCGGTGCTCACCAAGAAACTGGTGCAATTGAACCTGATCGAACAGTATCAAGTTGATCAAGCTTGGTCCGAAGTTCAGGCGGTCAACGGCGACTGTGAAGACCTATTCCGACTTTTGGTGCGCAAACAACTGTTGACAAACCTGCAAGTCGATCGCTTGAAGAAAGGTGAAACGGCTGGATTTTTCTACGGCCAATACAAAGTTCTCTACCTGATCGGCATGGGGTCTTTCGCCCGTGTTTACCGAGCTGTACATCGTCAGACCAGTCAAGTTGCTGCGGTAAAAGTGCTGCGCAGTCGGCATCGTGGCGGGGCGGAATCCGTCGAGCAATTCATGCGCGAAGCGAAAGTTGGATTGCAGCTAAAACACAAGAACATAGTGGAGATCTACGAAGTCGATCCCGACCCGCGCAGTCCCTACATGGTAATGGAATTCGTCGAAGGGCAAACTCTGCGCGAGCTAGTAAAAGTTCGCCGCAAACTGGATCCATTGACTGCCTTGAAGTTGACCGCCGACGTCGCACGAGGCTTGGCGCATGCCGCAGCTATGGGAATCAGCCACCGAGATATGAAATTGAGCAACGTGTTGGTTACCAGCAAAGGGGAAGCCAAGCTGGTCGATTTTGGTTTGGCGGCTCTTTCGGACACCAGCAATGACCAAGCGATTGCCGATTGCCCCAACGCGCGTGCGATCGATTATGCGTCGCTCGAACGCGGAACGGGAGTACGTCGAGATGATCCGCGCAGCGATTTGTTTTTCCTGGGCTGTATATTGTATCACTGTTTAGTTGGTGATGCACCGATGCCTGAGACCAAGGATCGGTTTGCAAGATTAAATACCGCCCGGTTTCAAGAGATTCGATTACTATCGCAGGCAGCCCCCGAAGTGCCCATGAATGTGGCTTCGGTGTGCCACAAAGCGATCGAATACGATCCAACTAGACGCTATCAGACAGCCGCTCAGATGCTGGCAGATTTAGAAGCGACTATCAAAAAGCTCGAAGCTGGTGATACCCATTCGTCTGCTACCGCATCATCGGTCGAAGAGAGCGCCGATGAAGACGCATCCAACGAAGGAAACAACCGCACCATCATGTTGGTCGAGAGCAAGACCGAGTTCCAAGACTTGATTCGCGATAAACTCAAGAAACGCGGGTATCGAGTCTTAGTATTTGGTGACCCAGCACGAGCGCTCTCGCGATTCATACCTGACCTAGAACCTCCGGCCGACTGCATCGTCATCAGCGCGCCAGAACTGGGCGCTGCCGCCTTGGACGCGTTTAACAAGTTGGTGGCCGACGAGCATACCAAGAACATTCCTGCGGTGATGCTGGTCGATCGCAAGCAGCAGTTTGTGATTCAAAACGCAAAAGTGAACAAGAACCACGTACTCCTCGCCATGCCTCTGAAAGTACGCGATCTACGAGCCACATTGGTCAAGCTACTATCGAGCAGCGCGCCGACCAGCTAATACTACAGCGCGCCGTGGCTCTATTGTCGCCTTTCGCTCCGCGAAAGGACGCTTTTGCGGAGCAAAAGCCGACACTGTAACGCTGTCGTACTAATTAACGACGATTGGCCTACGAATGCGGAACAAACTACGCGTTCGCACCGAGTTTTGCTAACCTCCAAGGTTACTGCGCCACTGGATTGACCAGCGCAGATACCAATTGTTCGAGCCATCCGCTGGACCAGGCGTGCTGGCGTTGCGGTCCGTTGTGATAGATGTGAGGAATTGCTAATTCGCTGAGCAGTTTTTCGGTGGCGTTATGCTGATCGGCAAACGAGTCGTAGCCCGCGTGGATCAGTCGCGGAATTGGTGGCTGGTTGCTAAGCGACTGACGCAACACAGCCTGCCGGTCGCGGAGCAGTTGATGGATCTCGTACTTGCGAAAATTCTCGAGCGGACCATAAATCGGTCCAGAACCGAAGTGGCCCGGCTGGGACATGGCAAGCGGTGCGTCCCAAGCTGCCGCGCGACCAAACACTTCGGGATGGCGCATCAGCAACGACCATGCGCCATAGCCTGATTTGCTAAAGCCCACCAGCAGCCGCGAGTCGCGATCATGCTTGGCTTCGAGATACAGCCATCGCATCAGCGGCAAGACAGTGCGAAGCACATACGATTCTTGGCGAATCCCCAACGCATCTGGATGGTCCGCGTACCATGGCAGTTGTGAAAAAGTTGGTGCGGCGCAGATCAACCCAAATCGATTATGCAGATTCAAGCGTTTGACCTCCTCCAAGCCATCACCCCAGCGCAGATCATTTCCAGCGACGACAGGTAGCACGTACAGAATTGGCCGCTTAGAGACTTCCGCCAAATTATCCGGCAACAGAACACGTACTTCCGTCGGAGCGGATTGGAATGGCGACTCGAGTCGATGGACCACGAATCCCTGTTCATTCTTGATGCGAGTTGCCGTCGCGCTGGTCACTTTGGCAAATGCAGTCGGTGTGCTGCAGTGTTGGAATAAGAACTCGATGATAGGAGTCGAATCGTCTAAACCGTGTGGATGATGCTTCACGCCTACCTTGCGGATCAACTCGATTTGGCCGCCGAGTTTGGGGTAACGCTCGGCGATCAAGCCGGTATTCTCCTCCCAGGGCACGACCTCGTCAGCGTCGCCAAACACATGCAGCAGTGGCACTCCAGCTTCGGCCAGCGGACGAAGGTTGTCGACTGGATTTCCGCGATACGCGATTGCATCTGCGTCGTCCTTGAACTGCCACAGATCCAAAATCAGTTTCCAATTGGGCGCACTGCCTGGTCCCGTTCCTTTGCCGCCAGGCCAACTGCGGAAATCACAAACTGGTGCGTCGCCATAGATGCAGGCAACTTTGTCGGGATTGGATATGGCCCAGTTATAACAGTACAGCCCGCCGCGACTCAGTCCAACCAGACCGACCTTGCTCGCCAAACCGTGGTCGTGCGTAAGCCGATGGTATACTGAGTTCCAATGTTCGACCGCTTGGGGCGCTCCGAGCATATTGGGTATCGACGCGTAGACGATATGCAAGCCGCGTTCAACGAGCGCGATATCGGGCGCCGGTTTGTGTCCAAAGAACTCACCATGCCAGACCCACGGATTTCCGGGAGCCGGTGATTTCGGTGCGATGACCATAAGCGGCTTGCCGCTGACTTCGAAATCAAATCGGTCGAAACCATTCCACATCGAATGCTTGCCGGGAAAGCTGGGCCGCTTCAGTTCGACAACTGCTAAGATGGGACGGTGATCCGATGCCACCGGTTCGTCGAGTACACGAGTCTCGGTCGATGTCCAACGATTAGTGGGACGAGTTAACACAAAGTCGATTTGACGCGTTGGACGCTGCACGGGAATCGTCGGCAATGCGTCCTGGTTCGTGATCGACCACGCTTGTTTCGCGTTCTTCAGGACCTCGGAATCCCACGTCGCGTTGAGATCGCCAGCTAGAATCGTTGGTTGCGTTTCTCGTTGCAGCGCCAGGCGATTGATCATTTCGATTGAGGCCAACCGTTCGCGTGGATCCGTACGATGGTCCAAATGTGTTGCCAAGACACGAATCACTCCCATATCGGTCTGGACGTCGAGATCCAACACGCCACGCTGTTCGCCACCATCAACCACTGGGAGCGCGTGATTCTGGTGGCTCAGCACGGGCAACCGACTGAGTACTGCGTTACCGTACTGGCCCCCTGCGTGATCAATGTTCTTTTCAAACACGACTTGCATCGCCAGCAGCCGCGCAAGTTCGGCTGGCTGGTCGACTCCAGCACTACGTTTGGTTCCGCGATCGACTTCCTGGAGCGCGACTAGGTCTGGTTTATTTCGACGGATGATTTCGGCAATGCGCGGGAGGTCAAGTTTGCGATCAACGCCTTCGCAATGATGAATGTTGTAGCTGAGAATCCGCAGTTGGACTGCATTCTGGCAGTGCGCAAGCCTAGCCACAGCTACCAACAAGACCACGGACAATAATGATGCGAATGGCTGTTGAGGCATAGGTGGGGCGTCCCGGAGTTCACGTGGTGTTACAAGTCGAGAAATCGATACTTGTCCAACAGACATTATAGGCACAATCGACTATCGATAAGGTTTTGCCAAGAGATTTGAACATGTCACCTTGGGTACTTAACGATCGTTTTTCGGTGGCCCCCAATACCGAGCCCAGTTAACATTGGTGTGGGTTGTGGCGTAGAATGTCTACCCATAGAATTCTGGCGCCCAGCGCGACAGTTTATGCCATCAATTACAACCAATCCCAACATCTCCAACTCCCAGTAACTCTCCTACCACAAGGAATTTCCAACCATGAGAATCTGCGTGTCTTTTCCAACCCTTGTCCGCGTCGCGCTGCTTTTCGGCGTCGCGGCATGTCTCGCGATCGGCGATTTTGCGCTAGCTCAACAGAACACGGGCTCTGGTGGAACCACCGTGTTTTCATTTTCTGAACCGTTGTTTAACGGCAAGGATTTGTCAGGCTGGTACGGATGGGGAACTCAGGACCCTAACGACCTGTGGTCAAAGTCGCCTGAAGAACAAGCGACCTACAAAAAGCAGTCGATTGAGGGTGGCTTGGTCAGCAAGGATGGAAAGCCGATCAACGATCATTTAAATGCTCACTGGAAGGTTGAAAATGGCGAGCTGGTAAACGATGGTCACGGTTTGTACTTGACATCCGACAAAGACTACGGTGACTTCGAATTGCAACTTGAGTACAAAGCCTTGCCTCTGGGCGACAGTGGCGTTTATTTGCGTGGAATTCCTCAAGTTCAAATTTGGGACCCAGGCCAGGATGATCCGCAGGGGATCGGGCGAGCTAAGGGCTCGGGCGGATTGTGGAACAACAGCAAAGGAGCTCCTGGTAAAGACCCGTCGAAGAAGATGGACAGACCGTTCGGTGAGTGGAACAGCATGAAAATCACCATGATCGGTGAGCGAGTTACCGTTGTGTTCAATGGCGAAACCGTAGTCGAAAACGCCGTGCTTGAGAACTTTTTCGCAAATCGAAGGGCAGGTTATGTGGCTTATGGAAAGAAACAAGATAAACAGGACAAGAAGGATTCTGAGAAACTTCCCAACGGATTCATGAAGGATCCAGCGTTTGCCAAAGGTCCGATTCAGTTGCAGACGCACGGCAGCGAGATTCGTTGGCGCAATGTAATGATCCGCGAGATAACGGCCGAAGAAGCCAACAAAGTGCTGGCAGCTCGCAACACGGATGGTTTCGTTGAACTGAACAACGGCAAGGATCTGAGCAATTGGCTAGGTGCAGTCGCGAACTACGAAGTTAAAGACGGAGCGATCGTTTGCAAGCAGGGCAAAGGTGGCGACCTGCTGACCAAAGATGCCTACGAGAACTTTATTCTACGCGTTGAATTCAAATTGCCACCAGCGGGCAACAATGGAATCGCCCTGCGCACACCGTTGGGCGGACACTCGGCTTCGGACGGACTGGAATTGCAAGTTATCGATAGCGACGGATACAACGCCAAACATCCTACGGGCGGCTTGTTGCCATACCAATATCACGGCTCGATGTACCATTGCGTCGGCGCGAAACACGGCTACTTGCGACCAGTCGGCCAGTGGAATTTTCAGGAGATCGAAGTGCGCGGCCAGACGATCAAGGTCACTCTCAACGGAACCAAGATTCTCGACGTAGATATCGACAAATTCGATCGAACTCAAATTGAACATCCACCCAAAGGGCTCGATAACCGAGTAGGTCATATCGGATTCGCGGGACATAGCGACCCAGTTGCGTTTCGAAGTTTCAAGGTGAAGAAGCTCTAGAGTTTTGTTACCAAACTAAAGAGTTTCGTCACATTGCTTTTCTCACAGGCTTGTACATCGGCGGATCCAGGTTCTAAAAGCGCGGGTGCGAATTCAATTTTTCGCAACCGCGTTTTTGTTTTTTTGCGTGGATATCGTATAAACTACCGCTTACGATCCACTTGGTTTTTAAAAGTCTTCCAAGGAGAGCAATCCGTGACCCGCGAACAAGCTTCGGACTTTGATCAACGATTATTGGACTTGTATGACGATTATGCGCACGGGCGCGTTGATCGCCGCGATTTTCTGCAGCGAGCGTCGACATTTGCCGTAGGTGGCATGACCGCTGAAGCGTTGCTTTCTCGATTGAGTCCCAATTATGCTTGGGCTCAACAAGTACCCAAGAACGACTCTCGCATCAAATCGGAGATGATCTCTTATTCGTCACCGAAGGGCGCCGGGACGATGAGAGGATTATTGGCACATCCGGCAGCATCCCAAGAAAAATCGCCGGCGATCTTGGTCGTTCATGAGAACCGCGGATTGAATCCATATATCGAAGATGTCGCGCGGCGATTGGCAGTGGCGAATTTTGTCGCTCTCGCGCCCGATGCACTCGCGCCGCTGGGTGGTTACCCTGGAAACGATGATGAAGGCCGAGCGATGCAAGCCAAACGCGACCCAGAACAAATGGTGCAGGATTTTATTGCCGGCGCAGAACTGCTCAAGTCACATGCGCTTTCTAGTGGCAAGGTGGGCGTCGTCGGTTTCTGTTATGGCGGTGGAATATCCAATGAATTAGCTGTGCGTTTGCCCAACGTAATTCGTGCCGCTGTCCCCTTCTACGGTCGGCAACCCAAAACGGAAGATGTACCTAAAATCAAGGCGGAGCTGCTGCTACATTATGCCGAGTTGGACCAGCGAATTAACGATGGTTGGCCCGCTTACGAAACTGCGCTCAAAGCCAACTCGATCAAGTACACTGTACATAAATATCCTGCCGCCAATCACGGCTTCCACAACGATACCACGCCACGGTACGACCAAAAATCCGCAGAGTTGGCTTGGCAGCGCACACTGGATTTCTTTAATTCGACGCTCCGAGGCTGATGCTCTATTACAGCCCTGTTTCTTGGCAAGCATATTTTCGGCGAGTCAAATATTATGCGTCCAAATTTGCTCAAGTTAGTTTTGCTGTTTAGTCTAACCGGATTTTACCAGCCGAGTTTGCTCGCAGCAGATCGTCTAACGATCGAAGTTCGGGAGACTGCCGGCATCCGACGATTTGGCTATCCAGTCGAAGTGGAGCTAGCTCTGCCGATGGCCATCAATTCTGATACGCCGTTTCGTTTACTTGGTCCCAGCGGTCCGATCACCGCTCAATTTCGCCCTGCGTTTGGCGAACCTACTGGTCGCCGATGGTGGCTGGATTTTTCGCTCAATCTCTTGCCGCACGAATCGCGAGCATTCTCGATCGAGTACGGTGCCGATGTCGTACTCATGAATTCGCGCGGCGGACTCGGGTTGCGCGAGCTTGAGCAAGAATTTCAAATTACCAGCGGCAATGTGTTGGACTGGCGCATCCCCAAGAATCTCAATGGGCTGGTTAATTCACTGACTCATACCAACGTCCAGCAACTGGACTCAAGTGGCCTTGGTTTGTTTTTGATGCTCGCCGACGGTTCGCGAAAATCGGTTGCCGAGCTGACGACATCTGTGCAGCGTACACCTTGGACTGTAAAGCGTAGCGGTCCACTTGCGATACGCCTGGATCGTCATGACGAGTTGCGAGTGGATGGCTTGCGATCGATCACGTCCGACTTGCGGCTCCAGTTCGTCAATACCAAGAGCTGGGTGCTAGTCGACTGGCGGCTGACCAATGTTGCTTCGAATGTGCGCGGGTTGGGTTGCGAGTTAAAAATGAAGTTGGGGCAACAGCAACCTGCATCTTCGATTTCGAATCGAACGATCGTGGATTTTGGCGGAACAAGCTGGACGTACGCTCAAGTTGCGATTGGCCAAGAAGCAGCGTTGTTGGGATTTCCAAGTCGCGGCGAGCCCAATTCGCCGCAACGCAATTGGGAAGTACGTCATGGGAAAATCGGCAGCGCGGAGCCGTATGTCGTTGGCCCCGGCCATCAATCTCCTCAGTTGCCCGAAGGTTGGGCGCATGTCATGGACTCACAAATGTGTTTGGCGCTAGCCGTCGATAAGTTCGCCCAGGAACATCTTGATGCTCTAACCGTACGGGGCGACGGAACCACGCTCATTTCTCGATCGTTCGCCACGGAGCCGTCTCCCGCTGCCATTGATTTGCGATTTTGGTTGCACTTTGTCACGAATCCTCCCCACATCAGCGCCGCAACCAGCCCACAAGCCATGTTGGCTCCACTGGTCGTATCGATCAAATCTCCATGATCGAGCAATTTCTGCTAGACGGCGCGAGTTGCAAAGTAGCGGAATGCGTCAAGAGCTCGACGATGCACATTCGACGTCGCGATGTTGATCCGCGCAGTACGGAGCAGTTGGAATCCGATCCACTTCAGTGTTACAGCGCAGCAATGCATTTGAGTTTTACTTGATTTGGCTCAACATCACTCGGCGACAATCCATTTCGAATTCAATATCTACCACGGGCGGTCGGCAATCATGCCAAGTGAGTCCGCGCCGAGCTGCGCCACGACGTTGAATCTCGCTAGTTAAGCTTGCGAACAACGGATGTACCGTATACACGTTGGTGCAGGTAACGTCGTTCCATTCGAAGCCCAATCCCGCTAACCGACGAGCTTGTTCGTTTAGAACGAAGTCGGCTTTCTCAGCTAGCGCAGATTCGGACACATCGCCGCACCGGACAATGTAGTCGTGGTAATTCGTTTTACCTTCTGGTGCTTCGCCACAACCCGAGATCACGAAACTCGGCGACAAATGCATCCGTTGTTCCACGGTATAGGAAAACGCGTAGAAACATGGCTCAGTCGGCGGCGATTGCCGTGGACACAAGTTCGAACGAGCAACTGGATTCTCCATGCCCAACATAATTCCCCACGCCTTAAGCGTTTCAACATACTGAAGATTGAAATTGCGGAATCCATCTTCGGAAAACGGTGCTGGAGAACGTAGTTCGCAATGGCAAAACGCTTGCAGTGGCCGACCAATCGCCGTGAGATGCTGAGCTATCAAATCAAAACCTTGTTGGATATTCGGTCGACCTTCCAACTCGACTCGATGGATCGCGAACCCAGGCTCCGCAGCCACACCGCGCGAATATTGGAAAACACCAGGTAAGTAACGATAGCCACGATCAACGAGATTGATTGATGTACTCATTGGTCAATCTACTCCGATTCCCGTACACTTTTCCTTTACCAAACGGATCTGAGCCCGTTCTTTCGGTTCAACTCAAAAACTCCAAAGGCCAATGTTATCCGCTTTTCGCGCCGAGACCAGATCTCGGTTTTCGAAATCAAGTTGTTAGGAGGCTAGGGCGCGTTAGCACGCATCGACCACTACATGCAAGGTTCTGCTCGCACTCAGGTTTTTTGCTATACTGGCGTTCGATTTCGCTTGGATAATAAAGGACCATTGCCGTAACCGTCGTTGGAGACCAATTCTGCATGGACGACTCGAAACCCGACGGTAAACTACCTGAGCCTGTGCAAGAAGGCTCGATTCAAGATACTGTGGAAACTAGCGGCAATCCGAATGCCGATGATTCCTTTGGGTTTCGCAGATCTTCTGAGAAGGTGAAAACTTTTCCGCAGTCGCCAGGAGTCTACTTGATGAAGGACTACTCTGGCATCGTGATCTATGTGGGCAAGGCCAAGAACCTGCGCAGCCGCGCCAGCAGTTATTTCCTCAAGGGTGCCCAACAAGAGTATCGCACCGGCAACTGGGTGCACGAAATCTGCGACATTGACTACTTGGAATGTGAAAGCGAAGTTGATGCGCTGCTCGCCGAAAGCCGTCTGATCAAGGATATCCAGCCGCGGCACAATCGTGAACAGAAGGATGACAAGTCCTTTCCTTACTTGATGATTTCCACTCGTGAAGATTTCCCAAGAGTCGAAATTACTCGCGAGCCGCGTGATAAGGGAGTCAAACTGTTTGGGCCATTTACCAGTGCCGGGGCATTGCGTGGCGCGATTCAGGTCCTACAACGAGTCTTTAGGTTTCGCACGTGCTCGTTGGATATCGAAGAAAACGATCCCAGGTGGAAGTGGTTTCGCCCGTGCTTACTAGCCTCGATCGGACAATGTACGGCTCCCTGCAATTTGCGCGTCTCCAAAGAAGAATACCGCAAAGACATTCGCCGCTTGCAGACTTTTCTCGAAGGCGGCAAGACGCGTCTGCTGGCTGAGCTAAACTGCGAAATGCAATCCGCGTCCAAAGCGATGGAATTCGAACGAGCCGCGAAATTGCGCGACGAAATTCGTATGCTCCAGCGGCTGGACGATCGAGGCGAATTGGAAACTCACGTGCAGCCCGAGGTGTTTTTTATCGACCCCAAGAAGGGACTTGCGGGGCTAAAAAAAGTGCTGCAATTGCCAGCTCGTCCGAGAACAATCGAAGGTGTTGATATTGCACATTTAGGCGGCAATGAGACCGTGGCCAGCTTGGTACAGTTTATCGATGGACTGCCATTCAAGCCGGGTTATCGCCGCTACAAAATTCGGGACGTTTCTGGAATTGACGATTTTCGAAGTATTCACGAAGTGGTGTCGCGCCGATTTCGTCGCTTGAGCCAAAACCAAGAGGCACTACCGGACATACTATTGATCGATGGTGGCAAAGGCCAACTCAACGCCGCGCTCGCCGCCTTTCGAGACCAGCAAGTTACGCCGCCAGCACTGCTGTCTTTGGCCAAACGCGACGAAGAGATTTTCTTGCCTGGCGAAGCCGAATCGATCAAACTAAGCCGGCATGCGTTCGCGCTCCGTTTGCTCCAATATGTGCGCGATGAAGCGCATCGTTTCGCGCAACACTACCATCATATTTTGCGGCGCAAATCGCAAATGGAATAACTCTCTGTGCATTGGAACGAACTGCTCAAGGCGATCGGCAATACGCTTGTGATCGGGGCTGGCACTGCTTTATTTGCGGTCCCACTTGGAACGTTACTGGCAGTGCTCTTGTTGCGAACCAACGTCGCCGGCGCACGCTTGGGCTGGTTGATGCTATCGAGCCAACTGGTCGTGCCACTGTATGTATTCGCAGGTGGTTGGAGTGCTGGATTCGGGACGCTTGGTTGGTGGCCACTGGCACCGGCAAATCTTCAGTTTGCGGAATTGCGATCGATCTTGGCAGTGGTATTCATTCACGCAGTTGCCGCAGTTCCTTGGGTGTGCTTAATCGTGTCGCTGGGATTGGCATGGTCGGCGCGCAGCCTCGAAGAACTGGCCATGCTGGAAAATGGCTGGCGCGGAGTGCTCCGTCAAGTGACGCTTCCGTCACTCGTTCCCTGGATCGCGCTGGCCAGTGTTTGGAGCGTTGCACCAGTCCTTACAGAAATGGTCGTAACGAATCTCTATCAAGTTCGTACCATCCCCGAACAAGTGTACTTGGACATCAGTTTGCACGGCACCAGCCATTGGACTTTGGTCGCGGGAATTTGCGGCTGCGCCTGTCCGCTGGCACTTGTGTTATTGGTTGTCGTGCGACAGTTACCTCAGCGGCAACCGGCTGCGCGGAACTCGCCTCACAGTTTTCATCGACAGCCGTCTTACAGTTTGGCAGCAGCCAGAATCGGCTCGTCGATTGGTGTTTGGTGCGTTATTTCAGCACTGGTTGGAATGCCCATTGCGAATTTGATCTACAAAGCAGGCTGGGAAGTCGTCCCCCAAATTCAATACGGCGCAACTCACCGCTGGAGCATCTATCGATTTTGGTTGACGATCGTTGAGACATCGACTGGATTCGCCGCCGAAGTTTACTGGAGCACGCTGCTGGCTGCCGGATCAGCTACACTCGCGATGATGTTAGCTGGACTTATGGCTTATCTCCGTAAGCGATTGGGAGTTCCGTGGTTATTCTACGCTGTTTGCATTCTTATGGTGTCAGTACCAGGACCAGTCGCGGGACAATGGGTGACCTGGCTTTTTAACACGGTGGGCTGGGACGTGATGCTGTCGCTGTACGACCGAACGCTGCTGGCGCCAATACTAGCCCAACAATTCCGCCTTTTGCCCCTAGGATATTTACTGGTAAATACAATTCTCTCTGGCATCGATCGTCAAACATGGGAACTCGCTGAACTCGACTCGCTGAGTAGGGTCAACATTGTGTGGCGCATCGTTCTTCCACAAACGGGCTGGGCCTGGATAGTCGCTTGGATCGTCCTAGCCGCGCTCAGTGCCGGCGAGCTGAGCACGATTCTGCTGGTACTTCCGCCCGGTGTAACCACTCTATCGCAGCGACTATTTGAATTCCTCCATTTCGGCATGCGGTATCAAGATTCGGGATTGTGCTTGGGGCTGATAATCGTTGGCTGGTTCGTTGCCTTGGCAGCTTGGAACACTCGAAAAGGTTTCCAGTAGTTGGCGGCATTCCCTCGACTTAGCAGTGCAACAAGATTGCCTTGACAATCAAGGGCGGCCACGCGATGTGCAGCGGGAGCGACACCGGCAAGCTCAAGCAGCTTACCGTGCCCAGCAGCCTTTACCAGAGTCGGATCGAGTTCCACTTTCGGCCAGTGAGGCAGCCCCCGAACCGGGTTTACCAACCCTCGTTGAATTGCTTCCAATGATCGTAGTTGTTCCAATGATACTGCTTCATCGAGCGTAAAAGGACCGATTGCAAGCCTGCATAGTCTTGTCATGATCGCGCTGGTGCCTAACCCCGCCGCGATGTCTCGTCCCAACGACCGGACGTAGGTACCGCTACCGCAGCAGATGCGCAAACTCAATAACGGGTAGCAGAACCCTAGCACCTCGATGGACTCGATGAAAACCTCCCGGGGCGCAGGAGTGAACTCGATACCTGACCGTGCCATAGCGTAAGCTCGCTTGCCTTGAATTTTGATCGCCGAGTATCGAGGCGGTACCTGCAAGACGGGACCGACCCAGCGCCGACATTCGTCCTCAATCTGCTGGCGAGAAATGATGGGAAAGATGTCAACTGGCTGTACTTTGCCTGTTACATCCAACGTGTCGCTGGTCTTGCCAAGTTCGAACTCAGCTACGTAGACCTTGCCGAGTTCGTGCAAGTACTCGACTAAGCGCGTCGCGCTGCCAACTGCAAGCAGCAAAACTCCGGTGGCCATGGGGTCAAGCGTTCCAGAATGGCCGACCTGAGACGTATTTGCCACTTGTTGCACAATGTCGACTACTGCGCGACTAGTGATGTCGCTGGGTTTATTAGTTATCAGAAGTGCGCTGGAAATCGCAGTCGCTGAAGAACTCATGATCAGCTCTGCTTTGAGTGATCGGCTGATCGCGGGATAGTCCAACAAGAATCGTGACGCAACATACCGATGTGAGGATAGTATTCTCGTGCAGCCGGTGCGGCTAATAAGATAAGATTGGTATGCAAGCCCGCCATTTCATGGGTGCGCCTAATTAGTTCTCTGCCGATACTCCGTCGCTGGAATTGCTGGTCCACTGCCAGATCAGATAGGTAAGTACAATAACAGAAATCGCTCAACGAACGTGCAACGCCGACCAACAATTTAGCATGTCGAGCGGCGACGATAATATCCGCTCGCCGCAACATCGCCTCCATGATCTCCAAATTCTCAACCGGACGTCGTTCCGCCAAAGTCGATCGTCGAAGCACATCGATGAATTCGGCAACATCAAGCTCCGGCTCTATAGAAAAAAATATGCTCGACGTTTGCTGCATGGTCCTAGCGCCGTTCTTTTCGATTTCCTGATCAACTTCTGCGAATACTCGGATAACGCATCAGATTAGAGCAAATCTACAATTGTCCTTGTGAGAACCAACCATACCATTGCATGCTCTGGAAACGAAAAGAGCCACAGCGGAATGCTGCGGCTCTTTTTTCTTAAGGCCTGATGAAGGTGCGAAGGGCGAACTACGCGACCTCAGGTTGAGTAACTTTCCGCTTGGATCGCACACGGCGAACTACGCCAGCGCCAACCGCAGCCAATCCCATAAGTGCCATAGACGATGGCTCTGGTACTGCATTAACCGCAACTTGAACTGTCGCACTGTTACTAAAGGCAAGTGCATCCACTGAAATCGCGTTGGGGTCATTGCCGAAAAACAAGCCTACTTGGTTTCCACCATTTATGTCATTAAACCCGAATACCGTCGTACCACCTGCCCCAGTATTTAGAGTCATGTTGCCTACCAACATGCGACGAGTGGTTGCATTTACTGTGTCAATGGATCCTGACCCAGGCGTGGGATTGAATGAAATGTTGTTGTACGCAACACCTGTAGCATTCGGGAACGCTCCACCGATTGCGGTCGCAGAATTGATTGCGAAAGCTGGATTTCCTGCAGCAGCCGTGACTCGAGTAGTGCCTCCGGAACCGACGACATTGTACTGGACACCCTGCGCGCCAACCCAAGTACTCGCTGGGTCGGCAGCCAAACGTGATTCAACCAAATATATATTCGTGCTGATCACAGAATTCGCAGTTTGGTTCAGGTAGTTTGCCTGATCCAACTGAAACGAGTAAGTAAACGCAGCTTGCGTTTGAACTGTGGCAACCAAAGTAATCACCGCTGCCAATAGAACACTTCTGAGCATCTCATCGATCCTTATCAAGTTTATGACCTTCATCAGTGGGAAATTAAAATTCCCAGATCGCCCATTCCACTGAGTCTAACTATCCAACAAACCTTGTCAACAAGGTTACATTAACGCAAACAGTTTTTTCGACACATTCCAACCTGCCGGGCTTCCTTATCTTCCGGCAGGTTTACGCTAAAACCACCTCTAATTACTAAAAACCATTTAGGTTTCGGCTAGCATTGAAATTTTGGAGGAACGCATTCAAGTCGGTAAAGTCAACGAAATTATCACCATTCTTGTCCAGATCTTCACGATAGTTTCCGCTGGTCAGCGCAATAACCAGGGCATTGAGATCGGTAAGATCAACTATTGTACTACCATCAGTATCTCCGTACAAACGATAGAACTTGTCAACCGCTTGATTGCCATACACAAAGTTTCCACCAGGGGCACCGTTGTTGTCACCATCCAGTGCAAACAGTCCGGCTTGTGAGCGAACCTTGGTGGCGTCGATCTCAAGTCGATAGTTGCCGTCGATCAGCGAACCAGCCGAATCGACAAACGTCGTGGCAGGACTGCTCGGAGCGACTGTGGGTAGGAACGTAATGCTGACGACGGTCTTACCGGCAACTACGGCTGGTGCTCCAACGTTAGTTTGGGCTGCTGGAACGTTGCCGATTGTAATCGGTGCACCAGCAATGTCGTCACGACGTTGGACGACAAAGGCGCCCGCATCAATTTGGACGACAGTATTGAACGTGACTGTCAACTTCTTCAGGCTCGAACGAGTAGCATTGCCGTCGTTGATGACAACGGATTCGACTCGTGGAACCGTGACGTTCTGTAGTTGAATATCCAGACGCCCCGAAGTCGCATTTCCAACGGCGTCGGTAGCAACAAATTGAACTGCGTCAAACGCATTCGCTATTGTTTGGGTATACAGCACTTGGCCTGCATTCACCTGTGCTTGCGAGAATGTGGAAATCGGTACCTGAGGTGCACTAGTAAGCGCCAAGAATCCGGACTGTGGAGCATTGGTTACGATGTAGGTAACATTCGCCGCTGGACTCACTGCATCAACTGCGTTGAGCACTCCTGTTGTTAGCGTTGTTACCTGCGTGGTAATGGTCAGCAGGTTCGTGGTAACAACCGGACCGGTTGTGTCCTTGATTGCAGTCGTGGTCGCAGTACCGACGTTGCCAAACGGATCAGTGCTTTCAACGATCACCGTGATCGTGCCGTCCACGAGGCTAGAAATATTCGCGACGGTCGGAGCAATTATCGAATACGCTCCTGTTGGTCCAGCAGCAGTATTAACAGCTACTGAGTTGTTGTTCACGTCACGGAACGTGATCTTAACATTCAATCCTGGTTCAGCACCATTACCGGACACTGGAACGGCAGCTTGCTCGCTAGCATTAATCACGTTGTCCGAAGTGATCGGAGTATTTACGGTTACCGCAGGAACCGTTGTTTCCTTGACTACGACTCGAGTCACTGTTGTGACGTTGCCAGCAGGATCGGTCGACTGGGCTGTTATGGTAACAGGTCCATCCGGGAAAGCGACAATGCTGGGCAACGTTACGGTGTAATTTGCGGTACCATTTGCATTAGCTGTCGCAGTTACCGTCTGATTACCCGAAGTTGCAGTTACGGTTACCGGAAGATCGTCGCGAGTACCAGTAACCACGACGCCAGGTGCTTCCGCGGCATTAATAACGTCGTTGCCCGCAATCGTGGTTACTGCCAACAGAGGTGCAACGGTATCGATCACAGCAGTACTGCGTGTGGCCTGTCCTGTGTTATTACCAAGATCAGTAGAAACTGCGGTGACAGTTATGCCGCCTTGAGCAAAGCCAGACAGGTTCGCGGTAACTGTAAAGGCACCAGCAGCAGCAGTTGTGATCTCATTGACCACTAAGTTGCCCTGCGTAATGATCACGCTGACAGGAATACCATTGGTGTTGGTAGTGCCGGTGATGACAACGGCAGCAACTTCAGCAGCGTTGATAAAATCGTTGCCAGCAATCGGATTGATACTCAACACCGGCGCCGCCGAATCGATCGTGATCGTAAGTCCATTATCCAACCCACTATTAGCTCCTGTGGTATTGCTTCCTGTCCCAGCACTTACATTACCTGCCAAATCGGTAATCAAAACGTTTATTTCCAGAGCAGTTCCTGTGGCCTGAGCCGGTATCTCGAAAATAAACCGACCATTCTCGTTAACGACGGCTGTGCCCAAAGTGGTTCCGCCGTTGCGAACAGTAACCGTGTTGCCGACCAACGTGTTTGCCGCAGCAGGATTGCTGGCACTTGTACCGTCGCTAATCTGTCCGACCACGACCAACGTATTGTCGTTCACAAAAATTGTTGGGCCATTAACGATTTGATCCAGGATATAGGCTGTGGCTCCTACATCTCGAAGCACAACAAAACTGTTTGCAGGGAGATTCGTCGGCATTCTCGGATCCGGCAAAGTGGCGGGAGGCGTGGGAACCGGCGGATATGTCAGTGCGAAAACGGTAGCCAAAGCGGGTGCATTGGCACCATTCCAGTTCGCCAAACGAACGATATTGGGCGCCGCAGTGTCGAGCACAATTGTATCTACGTCGGTGCTAACGTTTCCAGAAGGATCTGCGTTGCTGGCGGAAACCGTTATGAATCCGTCGCCAAACGCAAGTCCGCCGCTGCTCCGCAAATCAATGCTTGGAGTCACCCAAGTTCCCGTCGCTGTTGATGTCACATTAAATAACCGACTAGCACCCACTCCAATTAAGGAAACTGTAACTGTACTATTCGGTGTTGCGCCGATTCCAGAAATCGTAAATCCAGCAGTTCTTTCCCCATCAGTGACATACCCAGAGATACCAGGTGTTTGTGGACCACCAGCGATTGGAGTATTGATTGTTAACCCTGGAATCGAACTGTCTTTCGTTACCGAGCGCGAGGCATTCGATGTGTTGCCTGCCGCGTCAGAATTTGAGGCAGTTACGGTAATTTGACCGTCATTCAGCGTTGAAATACCGGCGAGATTTGTGGCAAGCGTGAAGTTGCCGGCTGCGTCTGCGGTTACGGTCCGCACTACCGCAGGTGTGGCTGCGTTATTATCGTCGAGAGAAACGGTCACGATTGCGTTGGGTTCCGCATTGGTGCCGGTGACATTTACACTGTTCTGCTCCGCGGCATTGATAACATCGTCACCCATGATCGGAGCGTTGATCTGGATAGCTCGTATGACGGTATCCTTAAGCAATGCTGGGTGGTTTGGAAGGATGAAGTTTCCAACCGCGTCAACCGCCTTGACCTGCACAGTGATCGCGCCGTCCACCAAGCCGGTCAGGTTCGCAGGATTCAATGCCAAGCTGTAGTTACCGCCAACCTGAGCTGTGACATTCTTGACAACTTTGTTGGCTGGGTTCGCAGAATCCAAGAAAGTGATTTCTACATTACCAGATGGTTCAGCTCCTGTCCCCGAAATCTCAACAGTCGTAACTTCGCCAGCATTGATACGGTTGTCCAGCTCGATGGGAGTATTAATTGTTGCCACTGGCGCGGTGCGATCCATGATCAAGGCGCGAGTCGCAGAACCAGTATTGTCTCCCAGATCGGTGCTGGATGCTTTCACGGTCAAATTGCCATCGACCAATGCCGTACTATTTAAATTGAATCCCGGTGCGGCGATTGTGAATTCGCCCTTGGCGTCCGCAACGACGCCATTGATCGTGACAACCGTGTTTTGACTATCGGTGACTTGGATCGTCACGGGCCGATTCGGATCAGCACCGGCACCGGCAACGATAAATACCGGAGACTCGAACATATTGACGGCGTTGTCAGTCATGATCGGCGCGGTGATAGTGATGTTTGGTGCGACTCGATCGATGGTAATAACGCGAGTTGCTGTTGCCAGGTTACCAGCCGCGTCAATATTGTTGGCAGTTACGGTCACCGGTCCATCGGGGAAGTTCGACAAATTACCATCGTTACTTGGAATTCCCAAAGCAGGAATTGCCGCCAAAGTATACTTGCCGGTTGCATCTGCGACTACGGTTTTGACTTGAGTAGTTGGGCCACTTGTAAAGGTGACCACGACAGATGTATTCGGCGTCGCGTTAATACCCTCGACTGTCACAACGTCGTCTTCTGCTGCACTGACTACATCATTACCTGCAATCGGACCGGTAATGGACAATGTAGTGGGTGCTGTATCTTTGCTGGCCGTTCGTGTTGCTACGCCAGCATTATCCGCTTGGTCGCGACTGGTTGCGGTTACCGTAATGTTCGCAGTTGCAGCGTCTGCTAAAGGAACTGCAAAAGGCGCATTCAGAGACAAATTAGCTCCAACACGCACATCCACAATTGCCTGATAGTCGCCAATCGCATTAGCAAACACTCCAGCCAAAATACGTTCGGGTCCACCTGCCTGCTGGATCTTGATTTCGACTGGCAAGTTTGGTTGCGCTCCTTTGCCATTTATCACCAGTCCCGGTGCCTCATTTTCGTTGATGATACCATCTCCGCCGATCACATTTAGAATGATGCTTGGTGGCAGGGTATCAACAGTAATTTGGAATTGGCCAGAGTCGGGTGCTGGGTTTCCTGCGGCGTCTCTTGCTCTAGCGATCATCTGGTAGGTGCCGTTGGGCAAAAGACCAGTTGCCAATGTCCATGTTCCGGCAGCAGCATTGAGGGTAGCAAGGCGATCTCCGCCGGGAAGACCAGAAATCGTAACCGTGCTGGACTGAGCGGCATCGTAGGTGCCGTTCAAGGTAAAGCTGGTATGGTTGGTACTGGCCAAATTGTTCAAAGTTGTCGGCGAAGTGGCTGCTCCACCAGATGCATTTGTAGCATTGATAATCGTCGCTGCGGCGGTCGGTGCGGTCTCATCCAAGGTTGCAGTAAATCTAATTGCAGCTTCGTCCGCACCAGACAGCGCGATCGGATTTCCTGCAACATCCGTAAATCTCACATCGACGTTTATGCCACCTTCATTGAGGCCGCTGATGTTGATTGGATTCCCATTGCCAAGCTTATCCACAGTAAAAGCATAAGTAAGAGGCACGTTATTCGCATCCACCGTGAGCACCGTTGCCGTACCAAAGCCAACAATGTCTCCCGTAGCCGGACTGTTATTTACATCGATAAACGTAACAGCAACTTGTCGGCCGGTCAGCAACCCTGCGTTGGGATTAGCATCCGAAATCGTGCCAGAAATTGTAACTGCGTTGGATTCCTGAATGCTAATCAAGCCTAAGTTGGTCCCCGTTGTCGCGGGAGCAGCGGGTAGGTTATCGAAATTCGTACCAGTGACCGCAAGGATTGGAAGCACCGTGTCTATCGTATTAATCGCGCGAGTCAAATTAGTCACGTTGCCAGCAAAATCCACTGCAGTGACTATTATGTTCGCGGCTGGCGTCGTCCCGGTCAACGTTGCATTTGCCAGCGTTTGAAGTTGCGCAGTCGTAAATACTCTGTTAAAGCTACCGTTACCATCCGCTGGCACACTAAACGGACCAATAGTAACACCATTTGATCCAACAATCTGGATTGAAACAGAAGCAAATGGCGTAGTGGTACCCGTGACTCTGCGTGCATCATCACTACCCACCAATTCTCGACGATTAAGTGTACCATCGCCGCTAAAACCGCTATTGGCAAGCGTAAGAACTGGGGGTACCGTATCCAATTCGACATTTACTTTTGCGGTTCCCTTATTCCCAGCCAAATCAGTGACTTCGGCAGTTACTACTACAGTGCCGTCAGTAATACTGGCAATGCTGAATGGTGCGGTAGCGTAAGTATTGGCACCCGTGACCGTTGCGGTTGCAACAACGTCAGCCGAGCCTGCCTTCCTAAATGTAAGCGTAACAACACTACCAACATTGATGCCAGCGGTGTCCGTAACCGTACCGCTAACGATAACGCCATTCTTTTCACTGTTGTTGACGAAGTTATCGCCGGTGATGGGAGCAATGGTAATTGTTGGAACACCGGTATCTTTTGCAACCGTGGCGGAAGTCAATCCGATGTTGCCAGCCGCGTCCGTATTGCGAACGGTTATCACAATCTGACCATCGGCCAGCGCGGTCAAGTCTGCTGTCGTTGTAAAGTTCGTACCTACTGATGTGACATTGCGTGTCACGGAATTAACGCCGTCAGAGAAAGTGATCAACACATTGGAATTCGGAAATGCTCCGATACCGTTAATCTGAACATTGGCGACTTCATTGGCGCCAATGCGATTGTCGCCCATCACCGGCGTCGTGATAGTCAATGATGGAGCGTTACGATCCAAGACAACATTTCGAGTCGCGGTACTCTGATTGCCGGCGCGATCCGCACCCGTCACCGTAATGGTAAGTGCACCATCCATGAAATTCGCCAGATTAAATAGATTTCCATCATTTGCAAATGCCCCGTTCACTACCGGAGCTGTGCGAGTTTGGCTGATAGCGACGTTGTTTACATCTAGGCCTACGATCGTAATCGTAACACTGGGAACGCCCGATCCCGTGGCGCCGTCGCCGGCAAGGCCAGATACTCGCACGTTCAGCGACTCGGCAGCGTTGATAACGTTGTCCGCAGCCACCGTATCAATGAAGATCAGCGGACCTTGGGTATCCTTGAAGAGGACAATGTTCGCCGTACCCGTGTTTCCAAATGCATCGGTACTGGTCGCGGTGAGATCAATCTGACCATCCAGCAGTCCGGCGATGTTCGCTTCGTTTCCTGGCGCTGCCGCTCCCAATACAAGAGCATAAACACCATTTGCATTAGCAGTTACATTGCGTACAACTGGCTGCGTTGTGCCCGCGTTAACCCCGGTATCATTGAATGTAATAGTTACCAGCGAATTCGGTTCTGCACCCGAGCCAGTCACTATCACTTGTGTTAATTGAGTTGCATTGAGTGCCGTGTTGTTCAGCGGCGCACCAATCACGATGGCTGGTCGAATTGTGTCCAATGGTACAATTGCGGAGGCAGAGCCGGTATTGCCCAGTGTGTCGGTGCTAGTAACTTGGATTTTCACATCACCTTGGCTGAATCCAGATAGATCGACTTCGTTGCCCAGCAACGTGAATCCCCCCGCTGCATCAGCGGTGACCGTACGGGACGCAGAACCCGTTGGACTTCCAGTAAATGTCACAGTGACCGGACGATTGGCAGCAGCACCGGTTCCTTGAATCAAGACGTCTGCCGCTTCTGCCGCATTAATTCGATTGTCATTTTCAATTGGCGATGTGATCACGATCGCGGGCGGATTGGCTTGTTTGGTAAACGTCGTAGTAGCGATTCCGACATTACCAGCTAAATCCTGTGCCGTTGCCTGGACAAGAATGACCCCATCTGGCAATCCAACGATGTTGGCTGGGTTCGCAGCCAACGTCCAATTGTTTCCAGTAGCGGCAACGGTTCGTGTCACCGAATTTGCACCGATCGAAAACGTCACAGTTACCGTACCGTTCGGAGCGTCCGTGGTACCACTGACCACCAGGGCATTAGCCTCGGCTAGCGTGACCAAATTGTCCGACGTGATAGGTGAGTTGATGGTTACCACGGGTGGAACTGTGTCCACGGTGATTGGACCAAACGGACTGGAAACAGCACCCTCATTGGGCGCGTTGTCCCTTAAGGTCGCCGTGAAATTGTATACTCCAGCCGGCAGTACTGAAGTTGTCGCAGTCCAAGCAGTTCCATTAACGACTGCGGTGGCCACTTCTGTGCCGTTTGCCTTCACGGAAATTATTGTGCCATTAGCCGCAGTGGTCGTACCGGTAAAAGTAAGCGTTGTATCGTTCGTAATACTACGATTTGTTGGCGCGAGCAACAGTGGCGCAAAATCATCGGTGGCACCCAAGATTGACACCGCACCAGCAGGGATCGAGGTATCGTAGAATACTCCCCTTTGGTTGGTACTGGTGTTGTTTGCGTTGTCGGTAAACGATGCCATCACTGTGACGGCACCTTCCGAAAAGGCCGGTGCAGCCGAAAGATTGAACAGCGCAGTAAATACACCATTCGCATTGGCAACAGCGGAAACGGTGCGAACGATATTGGTTGGAACTAGTTGTGTTACGGTCACGGTAACGACGCCACCTGCATCGGCACCAGTACCCGTAATTACTAGTGCAGAACCCTCTGCAATACTAACTATATCATTACCGGCAATCGGCGTAGTAATTAGGATTACCGGTGTCGATGTATCCTTGTTCAACACGCGCTGGGCACTGCCAACGTTGCCGACCGGATCCGTGCTGGTAACGGTAATCGTTACTGGGCCGTCAGGCAGCGCGGTAATATTTGCGCCTGGATTGAGGTTATAAGTTCCGTCTGCCGCAGCCAAAACTGTGCGAGTCACTGTGTTTCCACCGCCGCCGGCAAATGTAATCGTAACGTTGGTATTTGGCTGTGCACCGGTTCCAGTCACAATCACATTCGTGGCTGGAACAGCGGGAGCAATACCTGTCAAGTTAATAGTGGTTCCTGCGGTCGGTGTGGTAATTTGTACAGCAGGTGGAGTCTTGTCTAACGTAAAGGTCGTCGTCGTGGATGTCGGTGTACCATTGGATGGCAGCGAGCTGACGCGAACGGTAATTTGTCCATCGTTCAAGGCGGTAATATTAAAACCAGCAGCGGGCAGCGAATATTGACCATTGGCGCCAGCGATAATGATCGGAGCGGCCAGCAAGTTAGTACCATCCAAAAATTCGACCAACACTGGCTGGTTCGGAGCTGGACTAGTACCAGAGATTACAACTTGTGTGGCTTCGGTAGCATTAACAACATTGTCGGCAGTAATTGGGGTGTTAATCGTGGGGGCAGCGGGAGCGGTTAAGTCAATCGTAAATGCTCGGCTGCTTGATCCCGTATTTCCCGCAGCGTCTGAACTTATAGCGATTACCGAAGCAGCTCCTTGAACAAACGGAGGAGCAGCCAACAAGTTCACTGGCGCACCGCTAGTGTTGAACTTACCTGTCGCGTCAGCTTGTACCGAAACCTGCTTGACGACTGCACCTTGAATATAAGCGGTCGTGACGAATTGATTTGGCTCGGCACCGGTACCTGAAACTGAGACGTTTCCTGCTTCGCCCGTTGTAACAACATCGTCACCGCCAACTGCGTTGGGCAGTTGCGGCAACGGAGCGATCGTATCCTTGCCAATCGTACGAGTTACAGCGCCCGTGCCGTCATTAACCGTAACGGTAATATTCTTGTTGGTTTGAGCGGGGACAGGACTTTCCGCAAACGTAAACAAGTTCGCGCCTGGAGCCTTCCAGGTACCATCCGCGGCCGCTGTGGTGTTAACTATGGTCGAAGAGGCACCTTGAGTAAAGGTAACAACCACATTAGACGAAGCAGTAGCTGCGGTTCCGGAAACGATAACAGCGTTTTGTTCCGAACTGTTGACGATATCGTCACCCGCGATCGGCAAAATGTTCACGGCCATTAGTTTGCGGCCTTCGAGCGATTCGCTCAGCAAACTGCGGAATGCGAACCGATTGGAGCGTGAGCTGGTTTGGCTGAGCCCCAAAATGTTGCATAAGGCGAACCAAAGTCCAGCGGCTTTGCTGATCACCCAGTCACACACCACTACTGGCGTTCGAAACGCGCGTTACCACCACGACAAGCGATCGTGATGTCGAGCGAGCATGTGAACGGTGGCAAGTTTGATCCGTTCCCGAAGGCGAAGTACCTTCTCGCGACTGCGTGCGATGCGAGCTGAGTCAAGGGAACTGTTACGGGAATTGCGTCTTGATGCGGACATTGTAACAACCTCTGTTCCAGCGAATCGGGGGGAACGCCCAAAAAGATCAACTGAGTTTCTAACTAGTTCGGATTTTTACGGCTGAGACGATTCCAACTGGTGCTGCGTGAACGGAATTGGAAATCGTCAAATTATTAAACAGGATTTGGGATGGGAATTTCAGGTACGATCTACCAGTTTGAGCTTTGCGCCAAGATTGCCGAATTTCGAGACTTGTCTTGTTAGCAAGGAAATTGGCACTTCGAGCAAACTAGCGAAAATAGCAGATACTCAACCGATAGTAACTGGGGCGGTTGCACAAAATGCTCCCTCGCGCAAGCGTACGTGCGATAGCTTCGAAGTGAATTGATGCCCAGGAATCCATAGAACGATGCAGTTCTCCCTTGAACTGCTCGTATTTTTGAGCGATACCCTACGCAAATTTTTGAGCGATGCACTACGCGAAGTCGAAGAATGGAAATCTCCGGTGCATCGACCAGCTAAAAAGCTGGTGGGCAGATAGTTTCCAACACCGACGATCAACTAATTTCTGCCACTAAAATTTGTCAAATCGTAGTGGTCAGTAAATAATAGTTGGTTCGACTAGAATCGGAGGAATGATCTTTGCAGAAGTTTGCAACGACTGTGGTCTAATTGCAATACCGTTCAACGAACGTGGGATAAGTTTCCAGCTTGTCAATATTTTGTGCAAGCAATGGCGAAACTCCGCTACAGGTTGACAAGCTGGAAGCTTATCCCACGTTCGTTGAACGGTATTGGGTCTAATTGGACGAAGTTTGTTTTTACTTTGAATCGATAGGTTGCTCGGTCGTTTTGGCCTTAGTTTGGTCCGCTGGTTTGATTTGCTTGTCTGCTTCTTCTTTTTTCTTTTGCGCGGCGTCCGCGTCCTTTTTCTTTTGCTGCTGGTCAGCAATCTTCAAATGCACTTCGGCTTGTTCTGCATTGCCTTCCAGTTTGTAAGCTTCGGCAATTCGTTGGTGATACTCGGGACATAGTTTGCTACCGCGACCAGCCAACTCGATTGCAAACTCCAATTGGGTAATCGCTTCGGAATATCGTTTCTGCTGGATATACACATAGCCAAGCGTATCTCGAAAATCCGGAATGAAGGGCGCGATGCGCACTGCCAGCTCTGCATGCTCACGAGCCTTCTCAATCTCGTTGGGCTTGTGCATGGCCAATGTGTATGCCAAGTTGTTGTTATACTGCGGGTTGCCGGGTTGGCTAGCGAGCAGTTTCCGGCAGTGATCAATGGATTTGTCGTAGTTTTCTTGCAAATAGTAAGCTTCTGACAACATGGCATGAGTCAATGGCGTCGCGGTTCCTTCCGCCAAGACTTCTTTTAACTGATTGATAAGATGCTCGGGTGGTTTGTCTCCGCCGATGCGCACCAAGATGGCGATTTCCTCGGATATGCCAGGATTCGTTGGGTCTACACGCATGGCTTGATCTAACAATTCAATGTTGGCTTGCCAAGTTGGTTGGTCACCTGTGATAATCTCAAGCGAGCGTTTGAAGCGCACGCGCAGCACGTCGGAAAGACCTCGGCTGAGCGACTTGATTTCTTCAGGCTTCAGTCCCGGTCGACTCAAGCCCTGGTCGAGCAATTGTGTTGCCGTCACCAGGTCGTCGTTGGTCGAGCTCTTGTATGAGATATGTACTTGTGCGAGCATCAACCGATCGCGAGGAGTGTCTTCACCTTTTGAGATTAGATCTCCAAAGTAAATTTTGGCTCGCCGAGCGGCATTGTCGGCCTCCGCTTTGCTGTCGGATGCCTGAGCGGCTTCGAGGACCTGCAGATAGTACTCGGGCTGCAGCGTGGCGGCACGCTTCAGCAAGTCGATAGCGCGCAGAAAATTCTTCTCCTGAAACGCGAACTGCGCGGCCAGCATCAGCAGTTGCGGCGGAGTAGTGGAAAATTTAGTCGATTGATCCAGATGGTGCCTTAATACTGGAAGTTGTTCCGTGGTAATATTTCCCAGGCGCAGCATGTTGTATGCAATCAATGCATGCGAACGAGAGTGCCCTTCTTTGTTATCGGGAGCAATTTCCTTCAGCAAATTGATTCCAGCAGTTAACGATCCTTGTTGGCTCATCATCGCGGCGATGACAAACATGATCTCAGGGTTATCCGACTGCAGTTGCTGAGCGCGACGAAAAACTGCCTCGGTGAATCGCGAAATTTTGACTTCTTTTTTTGGCTCGGCAGCCTTCGGAGCAGCACTTTTCTGTGTCTCGCTGGATTTTTTGCTATCGCGCGCTGGGCTCGTTTTTCCGCCAGGCGTGCGCTTGCCCTTGTCATCCGATTTTGGCTCAGCAGCGGCCGCTGCCGCTTCAGCATCAAGCTCGTCGAGATTGATTTCTGTTTTTTCTCCGGTGCCTCCAAAAGCCCAATCGTCACCGATTTTCTTCAGCTCTTTCTCGCCGATTGATAAGTACCATCCAGCCAACGGTTGCTTGGGCAGCAAGCTACCCCAGGTCGACATCATGAACAGCGTTACAGCGATCAGGCCGGGCAGCGCCAGCAGAGATATTCGGCCCCACGCGCGGGTAATTAACCAATCAAGAAAACAACCGGAGGCGTTCACCAGAATGGCGCCAGGTGCCAGATGCATGGGATTCTCCCGAGTTGAATACCAAAATCAATTAAGACAACAACACGCTCTACGGAGACGTCTTTAGGATGCGCGATTTTAGGGCAGCGGAGGCTTCGACAACGAATGTTTGGTAGTCACCGCGGCGGCTATCGGAAATGGCTTTGCCTGAATCTAGAAATAAACGCGTTTGATAGGTTACCAGATCTTTTGCGGATTTGCCAAGCAATCGCCCGACAAGAGTTCGGGATAGTCGCCGATTCCAGTCCGCGCGCCATCCGCTTTCTGGAACGGCCGGATTTCCGCTGGAGTCAAACGCAGTGTACCAACCATAAGCAACTGACTTCAAGTCGTTGACAAATTCGACCTCGACGATGGGCCATGGTTGGCTGCCACTTTCCCCTGCAATCGCCAATCTTTTTGGCGCTGCGTTGAGTCTCCAACCTGTGCCCGGCATGACCAACCAATGCTGTTGTTGTCCAACATACGGAAAGTCAAAAGCAACCACCGGTAATCCGTCGGTACCCGAATATCGCCATGCTAATAGGTGCGTTTTGTTCCCAATCCCAAACTCGTGTTCGGAACGATCAACACCCTGCTGTTTCAGTCCTCGCGACTCGATCGGCAATGTGTCCAGCGCACCGATCACCGCTAATTGCTCTTCTGCGTAGGCAGGCACTACAACGCCAGCCGACGGACTTGGCAGCAATGCCCCGATGACTCCCAGCACCGACACCAGCAGCGAGCCAATCATCAACGGAATTCGCCAAACGCTGGCTGCCCAGGGATCGGTTGCTCGAATCGTGTCACGGTAATTGGGTCCCTTCCATGCGGTCGTTTGTTTTTTCTGCGTGGTCGCTTCATCGTCCCCAAAATAATCGTCTTGCTCTTCTTGGTCGGCTCCTTGGAAGGTCAGATTTCCTGGCCACATTACGACGCGATTGTAAAAACCATGCAAACCGACGGTCGCTTGTTGAGACAATTCAACCGGCAGCGGCTCAAACAGAAACGATAATGCGTCAATCAAGATCACCAAGAACAGGAATGACAATACGAACAGACCGATATTCAGAAAGACTCCAGTTGCCCCAATCGACCAGTCGGCTGCAAAGGATTCGCGCCCCCAGATCAGCAAGAGTATCTTCAAAGAGTTGCTCAGCCACCCCAAGATTGGAATCGTTGCCAAAGTGAAAAAACTCATAACGAACGGGCGACGCATCCACAGCAGCAGCGTCAGTGCACAAAAAGCCAACAAATAAACGCTATTCCACGAGAAAGCGTGCGAAGCCAAATCGAGGCGTTCGCTGCGCAAGTCTAATCGCAACTCTTGCAGCAAATTCGGAGTACCAATCAAATCGAGCAACGGACTCAACATAGTCGCCGCCTTGCGATAAAGCATGTCGACTAAACGTGTATCCAGCCCCGCAGGTGGCCAGGTAACCCACAACAGACCGGTGAGCGCAATTAATCGCGTCCAGGGGACTATTCCAAACCAAACTAGTATCCAACCCGTTACTAGCATGATTGCAGCAAGCTGGCTCGTCGCAGGTGAAATCATGAACGCAGCGGCAAGGCTCATGGCGATCCCTGCTACGGTAAATCCTATCGAAAACACTCTTCGCAAATGTGATGCCGCAAATCCCACTCGCGGTTCAGTGGCAATAAATGCGGCGAAAACCAGCCAGGCGACGAAATAGAATCGCAGGTGAGGTTTTCCCCAAAGGGCTGTCATCTGCACCACTAGCAGCGGAATAATGGATACTATTCCGCTTAGGATTAACCAATTTGTAGCTGTGGTCCAGCGAGAATTGGTTGCGGTCGGCTGCGGTATATTTCCTGGTTCTGCCATCAACTGCTATCCCTACTACTCCCGGTTAAAGCCCTCGTGCTGTTCAACTAATCAATCTGACTCGTCGGCACGCGGCAGGATCCATCAAAACGCGTTGATAAACGTCACTGCCCAGTCACGTCCGAGCCAGCTCGTTCGAACGGCTTCGTGGTTCAAGGGGGAGCGTATCGCGCAACCACCCTTCGATACACTATACGCCTTATTCAAGGGATCGTGTTGATTCGCTGTGTTTTATTCACTTTTCTGGCTCTCTTACAAAAGGACTAATTGTTACCAACTTGTTTCGCAACACCGGCAGGGATCGAATCAACGGTTGTTTCCGCTAAGATTAGAAGGGTGCTTTAACCTCACTTTTTCGGCAAACTCGCCAAATTCGGAAACACGCTCATGATCCCGCTCATATTTAAGCGGCCCGCGATTTGCTTGTTTAACCCGCAGCCGCAGGCGAGGACTATCTACGTTTACGCGATTTACCGCAGTTGTCCTCGCCTGTGGCTGCGGGTTAAACACAATACCGTTCAACGAACGTGGGATAAGCTTCCAGCTTGTCAACCTGTAGCGGAGTTTCGCCATTGCTTGCACAAGATATTGACAAGCTGGAAGCTTATCCCACGTTCGTTGAACGGTATTGGGGTTAAACAAGCGAATCGCGGGCCGCTTGGGGTCATCTTCCTACTTGGCGCAATTCTCAGTCTGAGCAATCCTGAGCGAGCTCAAGGCGTTCAGACGGGCCCGCCAGAAAGCTTAGAAGTGCTGTTCTGGGGCGACAACGGTCATCATCAACCAGCCGCGCGCGCTCAGCAGCTCATACCAGTTCTGGCAAGTCGCGGAATCCGCGTTCAGTATTCAGACAATTCCGATGACCTGAATCTCGATAACTTGAAGAAGTTCCATGGCCTAATACTGTACGCCAACACGACGCGCATCGAACCTGCACAAGAATCGGCCTTGCTGGAGTATGTTGCGCAAGGCGGCGGTTTTGTTCCTTTACACTGCGCATCGTATTGTTTCTTGAATTCATCCCCCTACATCGATTTGGTGGGCGCCCAGTTTCTAAAACACGGCGCAGAAACGATGGCTACCAAGATCGTTGCACCCGATCACCCGATCATGCGCGGTTTTTCGGGATTTCAGAGCTTCGATGAAACCTACATTCACACCAAACACAACGATCGCAATCGAATCATCTTGGAAGTTCGCGAGCAGGGTGGCCAGGCTGAAGGCAGATCCGCCGAGCCCTGGACATGGGTTCGCACCCACGGATCAGGTCGAGTTTTTTACACTGCCTGGGGACACGATCATCGCACTTGGGGGCATCCGGGGTTTCATGCTCTTGTCGAACGAGGAATTCGTTGGGCGTGTGGCAGCGACCAGGCACTAAATCAACCCTACCTCGATCAAGAAGTATTTGCAGTACCAGAAATGACCACACTGGCTGGCGACTTGGTACCTTTTGAATACGAAGATGTGGGACCAAAAATTCCCAACTATCCTGTAAGTGAACGTTGGGGAGTCTTGGGCCAGAACAAGTCACGCATGCAGAAACCGCTGCCGCCTTCGCATTCGATCAAACACTTCGTTACACCTGAGAACTTCCATTTGGAACTGTTCGCCTCAGAACCCGAGATTCAAGGCAAGCCCATTGCTATGAATTGGGACCATCGAGGCAGACTGTGGCTGTGCGAGACCATCGATTATCCCAACGAATTGCGCCCGCCAGGTGAAGGCCGCGACCGGATTCGCATTTGTGAAGATACCAACGGAGACGGACGAGCGGACAAATTCACCGTATTTGCCGAAAACCTCAGCGTACCCACGGCCATCGAGTTCTACCGTGACGGCGCAATTGTACACGCGGGAGTCGAAACGCTGTTCCTGCGCGATACTAACGGCGATGATCGCGCCGACCAGCGCGATGTGCTGATTACTGGTTGGGCCATGAACGATACGCACGGCGGTGTCAGCAATTTCCAATACGGACTCGATAATCGCTATTGGGCCATGCAAGGCTACAACAACTCGCGCCCTAAATTTGCAGGCGGCAGCCATCCCGGATTCCGGCAAGGTCCCTTCAACTTTGTGGTGGACGGCGTTCAGGCACCAGCAGTTCCAAGTGTCGAATTCGTCCGTTCGACGACGAATAACAGTTGGGGATTGGGAATCAGCGAAGAAGGGTTGGTATTCGCCTCGACTGCTAATCGAGCCCCCAGTTTTTTTGTGCCGATTCCAAATCGTTACTATGAACGAGTACGAGGCTGGAGCGCATCTCTAATCGCCGATGCAATCTTTGACACGCACTTGTTCAAGCCGATCACTCAAAATGTGCGGCAAGTCGATCATCACGGGGGATACACCGCTGGTGCTGGGCACGCACTCTATACAGCGCGGAATTATCCACAGTCTTGGTGGAACCGCGTGGCGTTTGTGTGCGGTCCAACGGGTCACTTGGTAGGTACCTTTGTCTTGCGTCGCGAGGGAGCCACCTATCGCGACACCAACCCGTTCAACCTGCTGGCAAGCGACGATGAATGGTCCGCTCCCATCATGGCCGAAGTTGGACCGGACGGAAATGTGTGGGTCATCGATTGGTACAACTTTATTGTCCAGCACAACCCGACGCCCCAAGGTTTTTCCACCGGTCAAGGCAATGCCTACGAAACGGATTTGCGCGACAAGAAACATGGACGCATCTATCGCGTCGTTTACGATGGTCCCGACGCTGGGCACGCACCTTCGCCGGATCTTTCGTCAGAAAATGCGGCAGGCTTGGTCACCGCACTATCGCATCCTAACCGGCTGTGGAGACGACATGCACAGCGCTTGCTGGTGGAACACAATCATAGGGATGTCATCGGCCAGTTGTTAAGACTAGTCAAAGAGCCGTCAATGGATGCCGCTGGTCTGAATGTAGGAGCTATTCACGCGCTGTGGACATTGAAGGGAATCGGAGCCATCAACGAGCAAGCGAAAGATGTAATGCAAGCGATCTCGGCCGCACTTCGGCATCAGTCTGCGGGAGTTCGCCGCAATGCCGTTCTCGTCCTGCCACCATCAGAGCACTCGATCAGTGCTATTGAAAACGCAGGCATCCTAGCCGATTCCAATCTTCAAGTTCGCCTGGCGGCGTTTCTCGCACTAGCCGATATGCCGGAGAATGCTCAGGCAGGCGAATTGCTGGCTCGCGCGGCACATGTGCCAGAAAACGTTGCGGATCGATGGTTAAAAGAAGCGATCATTTGCGCCGGAGCTAGCCATGCCAGTTCGTTTCTAGCTGGACTTTTGGGAGCGAACCTTCAGTCGAGCACCTCAACCGCAGGAGGCGAAGTCGCCGTGCCAACTGGCAGAATCGAAATCGCCACCGTGTTGGCTGAACACTTGGCGCGCGGCAAACCGAATACACAGCAGCTTACTCAACTCCTGTCGAAGGCTCGCGCTGCTCATCCTACGATCGCACAAGCTGTAATTCGGGGACTGGCGCTCGGCTGGCCTCGCGACTATCAACCTGAAATGACGCAGATCCTCGAAGCGGAACTTGATCAGCTCGTTGTTCAACTGCCGATATCCGCGCGCGGTCAGCTTGTGCAACTGGCAGGGAACTGGGGGAGCGACAAACTCAAGAAATACGCCGCTGAAATAAAGCGCGACTTGATGGAGTCAGTAACCAATGCCAGCCTGTCCGAACAACAGAGAATTGCTGCTGCCCAAAATGTCATCGACATTTCCCCCAACGACGCGGAAGTGGTCAGCCAACTGGTGCAACAAGTGACACCGCAATTGTCGCCTGCCGTTGCTTCAGGGATTATTCGCGCTCTGTCTGCTAGTCGAGCAACCAATTTGGCTCGGACGCTCGTTAGTAGTTGGGGACGGCTGACTCCCTCGATGCGCGCTGATGCGATGACGGTGTTACTGGCGCGACCTGAGTCGACCGCGCACATGATGGAAGCAGTCTCGCAAGGTTTCTTGACGATATCCGACCTATCACTCGACCAGCGGCAAACGCTGCGCACGCATCCAGACCGTGATATTCGTACAGCAGCCAATCGCATGCTCGCCAATACTGGCGGCTTGCCAAATGCGGACCGCCAAAAAGTAATCGACGAATTTCGCTCGGCGACTCTTGCGACAGGCAATCCAACGCTTGGCAAACAGATCTTTGTGAAAAACTGCGGCAACTGCCATAGGCACTCGGGCGAAGGCCAGGAGATTGGTCCAGACCTGACGGGAATGGCGGTGCATCCCAAAGCGGAACTCTTGATCCACATACTGGATCCGAGCAGAAGTGTAGAAGGGAATTTCCGTCGCTATACGGTTTTGACCAACGACGGAAAAGTTATCGCGGGCATGCTGGCCGCTGAGTCGCTGACAGCGATCGAATTAATCGATGGAGAAGGCAAGCGTCATTCGATCTCGCGTGTTGACGTCGAGCAATTATCCTCGACCAACAAATCCGTGATGCCCGAAGGAATTGAAACACAGATCAAGCAACCGGACATGGTCGACTTACTGGAGTTTCTAACCAGCAAGGGACGCTTTGTTCCGTTGCCGCTGGGGAGCGTCGCGACAGCGGTCAGCACCAAAGGTCTATTCCACGACGGCGATAACGGTCCGGATCGGATGGTGTTCGATGACTGGAAACCGAAAGTCTTTGGCGGCGTTCCCTTTCATGTGATCGATCCGATTGGCAAGTCTCGTCCAAACATTGTGTTGCTGAATGGTCCCAACGGATCATTGCCGCCCAAAATGCCGCGCAGCGTGACTTTGCCATGCAATATGGTTCTCAAGAGCCTGCATATGCTCAGCGGCGTCAGCGGCTGGGGCCATCCCGCGTCGCGTGCCGGTTCAACCAGTTTGATTGTCCGGTTCCATTATATGGACGGTCAAACCGAAGATCATGAACTGAGAAACGGCGTGCATTTCGCTGACTACATTCGTAGAATCGACGTTCCTGAATCTCAATTCGCATTCCGTTTGCGCGGTCAACAAATTCGCTATCTGGCCGTAAGTCCCAAACAACGCACTGTTGTGCGTGATATCGAACTGTTGAAAGGAAACGATTCCAGCGCACCAATCGTAATGTCGATGACGGCCGAACAATTTCAATAGCAGCGCTCCTAGGGCGACGCTTTGCGGTTCACCGCTGGCGCTCTGTGCTGGGCTAGTTTGAGGATGGATTTTTCAGGCCGATGCGCCGCGAGCAAGTCATGCAATTCTTCGGCAATTTTATTGTCGGGTCGCTGCATGGTGCGGTACTTTGATTGGCTCGGATGCATTTGCAGGCGCTAGCGACGCAGCTTGCCCGCTGGGGACGCGTACCATGCGCAATAGACAATTGCTGTACCATGGCCCTGCGGGCAGGCGATCGTATGGGCACGGGACAGTTCCAGGAAAGTCGTGATTAGGGATAATCGGAAACTGCTCATTTCGCAATTCGGGCCAGAATCCTAATTCGTCCACTTGGAGCTGTTCTTCGTCGAGGAACAATTGAATGCGGTCGAGAATATACCCAATATGCTGACGAGCCACCGCGCTCAGTGACGATGTGTAGGCTTGCTGGGCTTCCAAAAAGTCTCGCGCGGTAATGTTGCCATAACCGATGCGCAATTGTTCGCGCGTGCTAATGACGCGATCGTAGGCCAATGCCGCACTAGCGATCGCGATACTGTACTGATTTTGATCGAGTTCCAGTTGCCTAATGTCGTTGCGGATGGCAAGTTTAATACTATCTTCGGCCTCGATGATCGATCGCAGTGCCACGTTATAGTCGATCAACGTCGTCCGGAACCGATTCCGTTCAACGCGACGATTCAGAGGTGCGTCGAATTGCAGCGCAAGCTGAGTTGTGCTGTTGTCGAAAGTGAAATCGAACGGATCGTCGATGCCGCTGCGCGTGCGAATCGCTTGCGAAGCCCGTACATTCAGGATACTGCGCAAATCGTCTCCGGCATACTTGATCTGCCGCCATGCGTCTGCCAACGCGGCTCGGCGATTCATCAAATCCAATCGCTGGACGAGCGCCGTTAGCATCGCTTGATCCATATCGACTTCGACCGGAACCAATCCGCCAACATCCGAGTTAATGATGTTCGTGCTGGTGCGCAGGACCTCGGCAAATAACTGCTTCAGCTCGGCGGGCGAAGCAGCCATGGCGACTTTCTCCGCACGAAAGATCTCATCCGCCACAACTTGGCTTTGTTCAACCAAAACCAGCAAGTCGCGCGATTGGCGTTCCAGTTCAGCTTGGCGGTCAAATTGGCGATTGCTGTTGGCTTGCGCCATGGCTGTTGCCAACGCAGAACTCTTTTCCAGCAAACTCGCGGACATGACATCCAGTTTTTCGGCTGCGCCGGGGTCCGACTTGTCTGTCGTCCGCAGTTGCTGCGTTCGCAATCGCAGCGCGCGGACAATCGACTCAATTAACTCCTGGCGATGAAAAAATATCAGCACCAATTCGTCCTGGCGATGTTGTAGATCATCCGCCAAAACAGCGCGACTTTGCTTGACTAAGGATAGAGCTTCCTCGGCATTGAGTTGGTTGATAAGCCGTGAATTTTCGAGCAACTCCGCTTGGGCGTGATCTGCTGCGGGGCTGAGCCGTTGCTGAAGTTGACGCAGAGTCAAAACGCGGCGAGCCAATTCGGCGGTTTGGCTGAGGACCGCTTCTACGTTGCCTGTCTCGCGCGATTGCTCGGCAAGTATGTTGTCCAGTGATCGACGAACCAACTCTGCCGCAACAGTGGCTTCGTCTCGAAGAGTTAGATTCTCAAGTTCCGACAAGTCGACATTCAGCGGCATCTCGGTGGGCAAACCCACTCGGAACTTCAGTTGGTCCAGCGATCCTTCCAGACCGTTGCAGCTATTGACGATATTGCTGCGACTGCGCAGCGCATTTTGCTCGAATTGATCGACTTGAAATCGCGGGACGCGACCGGTGAGCTTCAGCTCGGCCTCGGACCGATAGAAACCGCGCAGATTGCTGAAATAATCTTGCGCATCGATCGCGATATTGCGATACGATAGCAACAGATTGTAGTATTGTGATGCCAAATCGCGAAACAGAATCTTGCGGAATCGTACAAAATCGCGTGCCGCGTATACCACGTCGCGTTCGGCCTGGGTCAGTGCTTCGAAACGAATGTCACGCTGAATCAACGGCTGGGACAATTCAAACAGCAATTGCGAACTGACAGAAGAATCGAATCCTGCTGGACCATTAAAAGTCAGCACCACATCGTTGGCAAAACGAGCCGCTAAATCGCCCGCGGTGTACAGAGACTTTTCAATACCGATCCCCGTCGGCACACCCAACGTGTTAACAGTGATTCCATCGGAGCGATTATGCGTGTAATTGGCCGCCGATCCATTGCCTCGGGAAAAGAACTTCAATTGATAATCGAATCGCTGAATCGTCAACCTGAGCGCGACGCGATACAAGACTTCTTTGCGAGTCTGGTAATCTCGGCTATTGATCAGCGCCAGCTCTAGAATATTCTCCAGCGTTAATCGCGGAGCGGGATCGAGCAAATCTATCGAGACGGTTCGATCAAAGCTGCGCTCAAACTCTTCACGGACGGATCCGAACTCAAGCATGCGCCGCAAGCAAGTCGAAGGGAGCGATTCCCATGCGGTGGGTGGAATCGGTGCAATCCGCATCGCGCTCAATTCAACGTCCTGGGACGCTTCGGCAGGGTCTGGGCGCGGCAAGTCTTCAGCAACTGTGGGAGGAATCTGTTGATTGATTTGCGGAGCGGCGGACACGACCGAAGCAGGCACAACCGCTGAATGATTCAAGTCAAAAATGCCGGATCGCGGTGGAGTGCGATGCGAATGTCCGGGTGATACCAATACCAAACTCTGCACTTCGTCACTTGCGGGCGCCAAGGGTCGCAACCCGCTACGTAGATGGTCGGATTCTAAGTTTTTACTTGAACTAGGATCGGAAAGTGATATTTGATCGGCGGCTCGATCCTGACCTGGGCGAGCGTGCGAAGTCGAATTGGATTCTCCCTCAGAGCTAGCCAATTGTCGCTGCGGCGCGGCAGGCGTCGCGAGAATCGGCATAGAATAATCGTGGATGCGTGGAGCGGGAATCGGCAAATTCGGATCCGTGGGACAGGTTGGATCGTAGAATCGCGACCGCTGATCGGGCTGAATAGAAAAGTCGGGCAGGAGATTCCAGGTCGTGGCACATCCTTTCTCAGCAAGGATGGCTTGCGTGTCGCGATCAGCCGTCCTGCGATAGTAGGTCCTATTGCAAGCACTGAGCAGACACAGCAACCAGATCAACGATCGCCACAGCAATTTGAATTTCACTGAAACAACCAAATCTTGCACGATGGGAGACGCTCAAACGCACTCCACAATCCGTTCACAACAGAGCGTTTGGAAACAGGATTTCGGTGCATAGTTTCTTTATTCGGATTTTTTCGTTTGTCGGACCGCTGACGATTTTGAGTTATCGGTCAGTGAGGATAGCGATACTTGGGGAGTTGCGAAAAATCTAACGCCTGCAACGATTTCCAGAGCATAGTGCAATTGTCTTCAATGGCTCAATTGCCCGGGAATGCCTAGGCAAGACCCAAGCAAAGTCGTGCATAACCCGGGATTACCGAGCGGAATTTTGCGCAACAAACGCAACCAGACAAAACGATTGGGGGCAATCGTTCTACTCTCTATAATTGTTAATTGATCAAATGCGCGGATCGGAAAATCGCTTACGACCAGGAATGCTATTATGCCTTGCGAACACATGAAGAAGCTGTATCAGCTCTGCAGCGATAGCGGTATTAGACTCTCCAGTTCTGACTTGATCCGTATTGCGTGCAAAGAATGTGGCGACACCGAAGTTTGTCCATCCGTACTGCTGGACGAATACGAAACGAAGGCTACTCCTTCGTCATCCGATAAACAACCTAGAAATGCACTGCCCCCGGAGAAGATCCAGCAAAAGGTCTCGTAGAATTACTGATAAGGCGAGCGGCAGATGGGAATTTACCAATACAAGTGTCTTGCTTCTTTTGGAAGTGGAATTTCTGGAATTTGGGTTAACATAATCCACTTTCCGGAGGTGTTCCATGTCTAAGAATCGAAGAAGTTTTACGGCACTACAGAAGGCTGACATCGTTCGTCGGCATTTGAAAG
>SXGS01152413.1_pt1 | contig 69017 bp, 41 predicted proteins | sample 3174681 | NCBI WGS metagenome assembly SXGS01 (sample SAMN11356861, study PRJNA531348) | freshwater metagenome | isolation source: freshwater sample F1-80 | place: China: Fuxian Lake, Yuxi | collected 2017-12-25
CCACCGCCGCCGCCGCCGCCGCCGTCCGGGCTGTGCGAGAAGCAGTTGACCTCCGCGCCGCCTCCGCCTCCGCCTCCTCCGCCGCCCGAGCCGTTGGCGCCGCCGCTGCCCGCAGCCCCGTCGCTGGGGATCCAGAGGCCGTCGACGCTGACGACGCCGCCGTCTCCCCCTGCCCCATCGAGCCCCGCGAGCCCCTGACCGCCCAGCGAGCCCGGCTGCCCAGCCCGACCCTCCGGACCTCCCTGACCGCCCGGCCCCCCCTGCGCCCCTGTGCCGTTCTGGCCTCTGTCCCCGCTGTCGCTCTCGAAGCCGCCCTGACCGCCAGCACCGCCATTACCCGAGGGGAGGCCGTTGGCGCATACCCCGATCCCAGGGCCGCCAGCGCCGCCGCGCGGGTTGCACTCGCCGACAAAGCAGACCTCCTCGCAGCCCTCCTCACCGTTGAGACCTCCCTGGGCCGACGCGCCAGGCAAACCGCCGGCGCCCGAGACTCCGGCGGCGCCATTGCCCGAGACGATGGTGTTGCCCCGGATCTCGAGCGCGGCGCTGTCGCGGACCCAGACGCCGTAGCTGGAGCGGCCGGGGATCGCGGCGTCGGACGATCGGATCTCAAAGCCGAGCAGGACCGTCCTGATCGATATCCCCTGGGCGTGCACCGCGATCTCGCCGCCCTCGATCCGCGTCACCGCCGAGGTCCGCCGCCCGAGGCCGCGATCGAAGTCAAAGCCGCCGTAGAGGCTGACACCCGAGCGCATGACGACCGGCCCGGGGTAGGGGGTGGCGCTGGTGCCGACGTAGACCGGCAGGCCAAGCTGCGCCGCGCGGCCCATCGCCGCCGAGAGGGTGCGCATCGGCTCCTCGGGGGTCCCGGGCCAGTCGTCGCGGCCGATGTCCTTCTGGACAAAGACGGCGCCGTCGCGGTCGCCGTCGATGCCGTCGCAGTTCGTGTCGACCAGGAGGGTGTCCGGCTCGTCCAGCTCGTCGACGAAGGCACAGGCGTACTCGCAGCCGTCGGCGGGATCCTGGTTGATGTCGTAGAAGCCCTCGGCGCACCGGGCGATCTGGCACTGGCCCTGGAGGCAGGCCGCCTCGGCGTTGGCGGGCGCGCACAGCCGCCCGCACTCGCCGCAGTTCTGGGGATCGTCGGCCAGCGACGTGGCCTCGTCGATCAGATCGTCGCAGTCGTTGTCGATCTCATCACAGATCTCCTGGGCACCCTCGTGGTTGTCGCGATCGTCCTCGTCGCAGTCCGCGCCGAGGCAGCCGCCGCCTGCCCCATGGCCGTCGCCGTCGATGTCGAGACACTCGGTGCAGAAGCGAGAGGCCGGCTGGCACTGCTGGCTGATGACGACGTCCTGATCGTCGCGGATGGGGACGCAGTCGAAGCCCTCGGGGCAAGGCTGCTGGGGCGGCGCGCAGTCCCGACCGCAGAAGCGCCCGTCGAGCGTGTCGAGGCAAAGGTCGCTCGCGCCGCCGCACTGGAAGTCCTCGCGGCAGGGGTCGCAGAGGGAGGCGTCGACCTCAAGGCAGACGCTGACGGCCTCGACGTTGATGTAGGTGCCGCAATAGAAGCCGTCGGGGCAGTGCGCGTCCTCCAGGCAGAAGTCGGTGCAGATCCGCCCCTGGCTGCGGGTGTCGATGCAGACATCGGCGACGCAGTCGTCGTTTCGATCGCAAGGGAAGCCGAAGCCCCCGTCGGTCACGGGCTCGGGCTCAGGCTCGGGGGCAGGCTCAGGGGTGGCCTCGGGCTCGACGACCTCGGGTTCCCCTTCGGGTTCGCCGCCCACGTCCAGATCATCCGGCGCGCACCCTTCGCCCTCGCAGCCCTCGACGGCCGGCGCAGCGCCGCCAGCGCACCCCGCCGCGGCGAGCCCCGAAGCCGATAAGACGGCGGCCAGCGCGAGCCACCGGGTTACCCCATCCCAGAGCCTTCGGGTCGGCGTGGCCGAGCCTGGATCGCGATCGATCGTTGAGTTCATGGTTCCGACTCTTTGCAGTTCGACGCAGACAAGAAGACTCTAGGGGCCGTCCTGGTCGAAGTAAAGCCATCGAAGGGCTCGCAGGGCGGGCGAGGCACCCTGGAGGGGGCGTCGATTCTGGGCAGGAATGATGTCGGTGGCTGCACGCCAAGGCGCGGATGGGGTATAAACGACCTCCAGGTGAACCCTGACCAACGACAGTGAGCGTGTTTGAGGCGAGTCGTCTGATGCGCTGGACGGCGTCGGGCCCAGAAACTTGAAGCAGGAAGACGATGAAGCGTACCCCTCGTTTGAGCGCCCGTGTGGCGATGCTGCTCTTCGGATCGGGCCTGTGCGCGCTGGTGTACCAGATCGCATGGCTGAGGATGTTGAGGCTGGTCTTCGGGGCATCGACGACCTCCTCGGCGGCCGTGATCGGGATCTTCATGGGGGGCCTGGGGCTGGGGGGCTGGCTGCTGGGCAAGAAGGCCGACAGCACCTCGAACCCGCTGGCCCTCTACGCGAAGCTGGAGCTGGGGGTCGCGGCCGCCGCGGCGGCGAGCCCGCTGATGATCGCGCTGGTGAGGTCGCTCTACCTGGGGTTGGGCGGGACGCAGAGCCTGGGGCCGGTGGCCGGGACGATCCTGCGCCTCTTGCTGGCGGCCGTCGTCATCGGGATCCCGACGGTGCTGGCCGGCGGGACCTTGCCGGCGGCGGTCAAGGCCGCCGAGCGCGTCGAGGATCTGGGGCGCCGCCAGCTCGGCTTCATCTACGCGGCCAACACCCTCGGCGCGGTCACGGGGACCTTCTGGGCGACCTTCCTGTCGCTGGAGCTGCTCGGCAACAGCGCGACGATCTGGGTCGCGGCGCTGCTCAACGCCACGGTCGCGCTCATTGCGCTTCAGATCGCGCGCGGTCTCAAGCCCTCCGAGGCCGCACAGCCCACGCCCGACGCAGCGGCAGACGCCTCCTCGGGCGCCGCAGAGGCCGCGGCGCCCCTCGGGATCGATCCTGAAGGCGCTCCAGAGGCGCCCGGAGGCGACGGCTCACCCGACGCGCAAGCCGATGATCTCAAAAGGAAAATTGCACCTCCAGCGCCGAAACCCACCGAGAGCGGGCCGCCTTCGGGCGGCCGGTCCATCGCGCCGCCGCGGCTGGTCTACGTGGCGGCCCTCGTGGTGGGCTTCTCCTTCATCTTGATGGAGCTGATCTGGTACAGGATGCTGGCGCCCGTGCTGGGCGGCTCGTCCTACACCTTCGGGATCATCCTGGCCGTCGCGCTGCTGGGCATCGGCCTGGGGGGCATGGTCTACTCGATCGGGGGCCAGGCGAGCCGCCCGAGCCTGCTCACCTTCGCGATCACCTGCGGTCTCGAGGCGCTGTTCATGATCCTGCCCTTCGCCTGGGGTGACGATCTGGCGGTGCTGGCGATGTCGGTCCGGCCCTGGGGCTTCGGCGGCTTCTTGCACCTGACGGCGCTGTGGACGGGGCTGGCGGCGCTGGTGATCCTGCCTTCGGCGATCGTGGCCGGCTATCAATTCCCGATGCTGGTGGCCCTTCTGGGCACGGGGGATCGGGAGATCGGCCAACAGATCGGCGTGACCTACGCGTGGAACACGGGGGGCTCGATCCTGGGATCGCTGGCGGGAGGCTTCGGGCTGGTCCCCCTGCTGGGCGCGCCGGGGGCCTGGCGCTTCGTCGTGATGGTCCTCGGGGGGCTGGCGCTGGTCTGCCTCGTCGCGGGGCTCAAGGGCGCCGAGCGGGAGCAGGACAGGGCGCGCTTCGGGGCGCAGCTCGCCGCGGCGACGGCGCTCCTGGCCGCGGTCATGTCGCTGGCGATGTACAGCCGCGGGCCGACGGCCTTCTGGCGCCACACGCCCATCGGGGCCGGCAAGATCCACGAGCGCATCACGGGGACGAACCAGCTCAAGCAGTTCCTCGCGACGCACCGCCGCAACATCATCTGGGAGGCCGATGGCCTGGAGAGCAGCGTCGCCCTGCACGCCGGCAATGGCTATGGCTTCGTCGTCCACGGCAAGCCCGACGGCAACGCGATCGGAGACGCGCCGACCCAGATCATGGCCGGCATGGCGCCCGCCACGCTCCACCCCAACCCCCGCAAGGCGCTCGTCATCGGCCTGGGCACGGGGACGACCGCAGGCTGGCTGGCCGCGATCCCCTCGATGGAGCGCGTCGACGTCATCGAGCTTGAGGAGGCCATCGTCCACATCGCGGGCGTCTGCCAGAGCGTCAACGAGGGCGCGCTGTCCAACCCCAAGGTCAACCTCGTCATCGGCGACGGCCGCGAGTTCCTGCTCACCAGCACCGAGCAGTACGACGTCATCATGTCCGAGCCCTCCAACCCCTACCGGGCCGGCATCGCCAGCCTCTTCACGCGCGAGTTCTATGAGGCGGCCGCCGAGCGCCTGAGCGAGGACGGCATCATGGCCCAGTGGCTCCAGGCCTACGACATCCAGCCCCTGACCGTCGTGACCGTCCTGACCACGATGCAGACCGTCTTCGAATCGGTCGAGATCTGGGAGGTCCACATGGAGGGGGACATGCTCATGATGGCGCGCAAGAAGCCCGTCGTCCACGACGTCGAGCGGGTCCGCAAGCGCCTGCGCGAGGAGCCCTTCCGATCCGCCCTGTGGCGCGGGTGGCGCATGGACGGCGCCGAGGGCTTCTACGCGGGCTTCGTCGCCGACTCGAAGTTCACCCGACGGCTGGCCGAGCGCTACCCCGATCGCATCAACACCGACGACTGGACCCTGATCGAGTTCGAGTTCGCGCGATCGGTCGGCAAGACCACCCTCTTCAACGTCAGCGACGTCCGCGCGATGGCCGCAAAGCACGGCCTGGACAGGCCCGGAGGCATCGCCGGCCTGGACTGGTCCACGGTCGAGGAGAACCGCGTCGGGCGGCTGATCGGCGAGAAGGGCTTCCCGCCAGCGGTCGAGTCGGTCGAGTCGCCCCGTGAGGCGCGCCTGATGGCTCGCCACGCCTACGCAAACGGCGACCTGCCCCTGGCCCATCGCCTCTGGACCGCCCAGGAGTCGCCCCCCTCCTCCCCCATCGATCTGACGATGGTCAGCGAGGTGATGGTCGCCGCCGGCGACGATCAAGCCCCCGAGTTCATCAAGCTCCTCAAGGTCCTCTCTCCCACCGAGGCTCTGGCGCTCGAATCGCGCCTCCACCTCCTGAAGAAGGACAACGCCAAGGCCGCCGAGCTGCTCACCCAGGCCCTCATCTCCTGGCGCAAGGACCCCTGGGCCTTCAGGCCCCTGATGACCCGCGCCCTGGAGAGCGCCTTCGACCTCGCCGCCACCAGCCCCGAAGCCGGCCGCAAGATCTTCGAGGCCCTGTCCGAACCCTTCGCCGGTGGCTCCCTCGACGCCGATCGCCTCTTCCACCGCCTCAACATCGGCATGGCCGTCGACTTCAAGGGGCTCTGCCGGCCCGCCTTCCAGGCCCTTGAGCCCAACCCCTACTGGGATGAGCACTTCCTGGCCATGCGCGCCCGCTGCTACGCGATCAACGGCGATCCGCTGTCCGACCCCGCGCACGCCGACCTCGCGGAGTTCCGCGAGGCCTCGCCCATCCCCATCGACCTCGGCGACCCGGCCCTCACTTCACCCCCGTCTCCTTGAGGCGGCGGGTGAAGAACTCCATGGCCGGGATCGACGGGCCATAGGACGGGTCGATGGGCGCAAGCACCGCGTAGGGGTGCGGGTGCAGGAAGAAGGGCATCGACATCCTCCCGCCGTCGGAGGCCTCCGGGTTCACGACGCGGTGCGTCGTCGCCGGCAGCCTGCCCGCCGTCAGGAGCTGCATCATGTCGCCAGTGTCGCAGATCATCGACCCTGCCGGCACATCCACGCTCATCCACTGACCGTCGCGCCGCTGAAGCTCCAGCCCAGGCTTCGTCGAGGCCGGCAGCACCGTCAAGAGGTTGATGTCCTCGTGCGCCGCCGCCCGCACCGCGCCGGCCGGCACCATCCCCACATCCGGATAGTTGATGATCCGCAGCACGCTGTTGCCCTCCAGCGCCAGATCCCGAAAGCGACCCTCTGGCTGATCGAGGTAGAGCCCGATGGCCGTCAAGAGCTCCAACGCCAGCCCCTCCATCTGCCCGAACAACCTCAAGGCGAGATCCTTGAACTCAGGCACCTCAGGCGGGAAGACGTTGTGCGGCATCACCCCACGGACGAAGAGCGGGTGCGACGTCGGCAGCTCGACCCCGACGTGCCAGAACTCCTTGAGATCAGCCACCTTCGTGGTCTTGGCGTGCTCCACCCCAAAGGGCGTGTAGCCGCGCTGACGGCCCTCCTGAGGGCGCTCGCAGCGACGCTTGGTCTCCTCGTCGAGCGCGAAGACGGCGCTGGCCGCCGCGTAGGTCTGCTCAAGCAGCGCCTCCTCGATCCCGTGGCCCTCGACCGCCACGAAGCCATACTCCTGCAGCGCGCTCCCGACGGCCTCGACGAAGGCCCAACGCCTCGACGCGTCCTTGAAATCGACAAGATCAACCACTGGGATGCTTGAGTCCATGACCCCTCTCCAACCTGGCCCCGGCAACGGAGCGCGTTCGAGCCTCTGTAGGAGGATCGGCGAGGCGAGTCAACGCCTTTGACCCGCCTCGGCTGAAAAGTGACTGAAAAAATACACTCTGACCACAGGCGTCCGCGCGGAGTCGGCCCCACGCAGCGCGATGTCCCGAACACTCGCCCTCGATGGACGAAGCGGGCTCCGAGGCGCCTCAGAACTGCCCGCTGAAGCCGATCAGCCCGCCCTGGATCTGAGCGCCAGAGGGCGACGAGGTCGCCGGGCCGTCCAGCACCTTGAGGTAGAGCTCACCGCGGTGATCGGCGAAGCCATCCAGGATCAAGAGCGCGGCAGCCTGGACCGCCAGGCCCAGCCCGACGCCGACGAAGGTGTCGTCGCCCTTGGCGTTTCCGTAGATGGCCGAGCCCACGCCGCCCAGGACGATGGCCGCCTCGACGGCATAGAGGAAGAGGAAGGTCGTATCCAGGAGCCCGATCCGCTCGATCTCGGCGCGCCGGTAGGCCTCGAAGTCCTCGCCGGCCTCCCCGACGAGCCGCTCCGCCCTCCCGTCGGCCACGCTGTAGACCGCCACGCCGATGATCAGATCCACGAGGCCGAGCGCCAGAGTCGGGATCGAGGCCGCCACCAGCGCCTCGTCCTCGCTCAGCGCCATCAGGCCTCCTGCCGCAAGGCTCGCGCCACCAAACGCCGCGAAGCCGATGGCCCCTCGCTTCTCGCCGGCGAAGTAATCGCGCGTGGCCTGCTGCCCTTCAAGTACCCGCGCCGCGTCGGCGCTCTGGGCCTGGACGGGCTGCACTGACAGCGCGGTGAACAGCGCCAGGATCGCCAGAGACGCGTTGATTCGAATCACGACACCACCCCAGCCCACCCCTGCCAACCCAGGCGCCGAGCCCGCACGCCACCGCGCGCGATCATCCCGACAGGCCGGTTGTATCCAGAGCGCGCGAAGGACACAACCGCAAGGGCGAGAGCACGCCTGCGGCGGATCGCTGGATGGGAAGAGAGGCTTGAGGCGCGACGACAGGGCGGGGAGGCGACGCTCAGAAGAGCTCTTTCTTCTTGCGGGGGACGCGCTTGGGCTTGCGGGGCTCGGTCTTGGGCTTGCGGACCTTCTTCGGGCGCGCCTTCTGACCCGAGCTGGCCGGGCCAAAGTAGATCGTGAGGTTGAGCCGCGCGGTCCAGAAGCCCTCGTCGCTGATGTCGTCGCCGTCGCTCTCGGAAGCCAGTAGGAAGTAGCGATCGAAGCCGACCCCCAGGGCGAAGTTCCGGTTGAGGAACATGTCCACGCCGCCGCCGAGATGGGTGGCCAGGCTCGAGAGCTGGTCGGATTCCCGATCGCCCTTGCTGGCGCCGAGGACGCCGACGCCCGCGGCGAGGTAGGGGTCGAACTGCCCCTTGCTGACGGGGAAGAGCTTCAACGAGCCGACGAGGCCGCCGAAGCTGGCCTCCTGCCCGTCGATCTCAAAGGGGTTGAGGAAGCCGCGCCCCTCCACGCCCAGCAAGCCGAAGCGGCCGCCGAAGGCGATGTCGGGGGCGATGGCGGCGAAGGTCGACGAGGCGTCGTCGCCGCAGAAGTCCGAGCCCTCGACGCAGGCGCCCGGCACGGCGAAGGCAAGGCGGAGGTACATCGATTCGCGCTCGGGGCCGCGCTCTCGGCGGCGGCGCTGGGCTTCGGCTTCAGGGCTCAAGCTCAAAAAGGCGGTCAGGCCTACGGCGGAGGCGATCAGGACGGCGAGGATTGTGTGGGGGCGATTCGAACCGAGGGGGGATGAGACAAGGCTGTGAGGTGGCATAGGGTCACTCTCGTGTGGGTGAACGACTCAGGGCGTCCCCTTCGACGTTGGCGCTCCGACGATCTTCATCCGCTGGAGAATTTTGTTCGAGAGGGGACAGCGCCGGCTGCGCCGCTAGACCAGGGCGCCAGCGAGCGGCGCAGCCAGGGGCCGATCGTCGCTCAGAGCTTCTTGGTCAGGACGACCTTGACGTCCTTGGCACCGGCCTGGACGGGGTTGCCCTCGGGCTCGCCGACGAGGTCGCCGGGGTTGGCCGAGGCGCTGCCGTCCTGATCCCACCGGACAGACAGGCTCATCGGCCGGGTGAAGTCCCCCGGCAGCATCATGTGCTCGGGGCCAAGCACGAAGGGGGTCGGCTCCGAGGAGGCGGGGATCTTGTGAACGGCCAGGGGCGGGCCAGCATCCACGCCAGCGGCGCGGGCGATGATGAAGAAGAAGCCGCCGCTGGGCACATCGGCCTTGAGGGAGTCCGCGACCGTAATGAGCCCCACGATGCGCTGCCCTTCCCCGACAGGGGCCTCGGAAGGCGCAGAGGCCGCCTCCTCGACGGGCTCCTTGGCCTCCTCGGGCGCGGCCAGCGGTCCAGCGCCCTCCGCCTCCCCGATCACCTGCGTGAGCACGATGTCGAGGCCCTTCGTACCGGGCTTGACGGGGTTCTGCGAGGGCTCCCCGATGATGTCGCCCGTCGAGCGAGAGCTCGCCTCACCGTCCTGATCCCACCGGACCTGAATCTGGAGCGGCTGGTTGAAGTCAGCCTCCCCCATCATCACGTCGGCTGGGCCGATGCTGTACTGGAAGGGCTCGCGCGAAGCAGGCATCCTCGACGCCGCGATCGGCATCCCCGAGGTGCTGCCGGCAGGCCGCGCGATGATGTAGACCGCGCGCGCCTCAGGGGCCTTGTTGAGCAGCTCTGGTGAGAGCGAGATGACCCCCGTGATGTCCAGCGGGTCTGCGCCCGTGCTGCCCTGGGGCATCGCCCCGGCCTGCTCCTCTTGACCATGATCGTGCTCGGGAGGCGGCGAGATCGGCGCGTTCTCGCGCTGCTTCGCGTCCTGATAGACGAGGGCAAGCACCACCAGCACGAGCAGGACCGCTCCTCCGACGATCCACGTCGTCCGGCTCTGCTCAGGCGCCCCGCGCCGAGGGCGCCTTGGCCCGCCGTCGCGCCTTCCGGGCCTGTCCTCCCCCCTCGCCTGCGACGACCGGCCGCCCTTGCGAGCCGTCGGCGCTTCGTCTTCTTCAGCGTCCAGCGCGTCTTCAGGATCCGCCGCCCTGGGGGCCGGCTTCCGCGGCGCTCCGCCATCCGGCGATCCGCTCAGCGACGATCCGCCAGTCGACGAAACGCTCGGCGTCCCACACTGGCGACAGAACTTGTCGTCAACGGCCAGCGTCTCACCACACCCCGCGCAGGACGACTTGGCCGCTTGCTCTCGTTGACGACCACAAAGATGACAAAACTTCGCATCGGCGGCTATCTCGCCCTGACAGCCCTCACACTCAACCACCTGAGTTGTCACGCCTTGCCCCTCTTGACTGACCCATCGATCCGACCCCGAAGTCCGGGCCCGGAAGCAAACCCCATAACTAATAGAGGGAGCGCCCGCGCGTCAACGTCTTCACCTTGAGCGGCCCTCGTTCCCACCCGCTCCGTGTCCACGCCTGGCGCCCATGCTGAGGGCTTCGACATCGAGAACATGACCCGTCGGGAACTGATCCCGTCGCAGACAAGCCAACGCGTTGGTTCAACGCCGATGAAAGACACGCGCGGCACCGGAACCCGTGGGATTGGCGTCATGGTGGCTGGACGGCGGAAACTCAGCGGGCGCGGCGTCGCCAGATCAAGCCGATGACGCCCAGCAGGAGGCCCCACGCGAGCCCCGACTCGCCCCGGGACCCCGGGACAGAGCACGCGCAACCCTCAAACCGCCCCCTCGCCAGCTCACCCTCGAAGCGATCCTCGATCACGGAGGGCACGTCGTCGGCCACGTCGGGATCGCGCTCCCGGCACTGGCCCTCGGCCCCGCACACCTCTGCGACAGGGCAGACCGCCGCCTCACCCCACTGGAGGGCGCCGCCCTCGTCTATCACACACTCCTGATAGGTGCTCCGGCCCGTGCATTGCCGTTCGCCGAGCACGCAAGCCTCCGACCCAGGCCCCTGGAGGGCGACGTTCAGATCGTAATCCCCTGACAGATCAACGACCTGGACCCTCCATGTCACCACCTCGTCCGCCTCGGCGACGTGCTCAAGGACCAGCTCGCCGCGACCCTCGATCTCGGCCAGCTGCGACTCGCCCGCCTCGTCAAAGAGCGCAAGCTCGACCTCGACGACCTCAGCCTGGGCCGTCAGGACGAGCGTCTCCCCTGCCCTGAGCGCGACCGAGAACCAGTCGGCGTCCGAGCAGGCGCTCAGCCCCGCAAAGTCTCCAGGATCAAGGACGTAGGCCTGATCGACCGCGTCGTTGGGCTCAAAGTCATCCCGCGCGCAGCGGTTGACGCAAATCCCCTCCCCTTCGCAGCCCTCATCGACCCCGCAGGGCGTCGGGTCGCTCCACTCCAGACAGGGATCGTCGTCGAAGTCGCCGCAGAGCTGGCTGCTGGAACCGTCAAGGCACGCGCCAAGGCCAGCCTCGGGGCACTCGTCCTGACAGGAGGCGACGCAGCGGCCCTCGTCGCACCGATCGCCCTCCTCACAAGCCTGCGGCGCCCCGAAGGCCGAGCAGCCCCTGCCGTCCACCTCACAGACCTGGAAGCCCCCGTCGGGGCCGCAGCGGCGCTCCCCTGGCTCGCAGACCACGCACTGTCCCGGCGTGGTCAGGGCGGAGGCGGCAGACGGGGCTGTCTCATTGAGCCGCGATGACCGGTCGCGCGCCAGAACCCTCCAGCGGTAGGTCGTGCCCGGCAGGAGGCCCTCGTCGACGTACTCGGGCGAGGCTTGCCAGCCGCTGTCGTCGGCGCCAGGGTTGCCCGTGGTCTCTTCAAAAAAGTACTCGACGCCGCTCCTGTCGTTGGCGACCTCGGCGACCATGCGGGCGCTCAGCGGCTCGGCGCCGAGGGCGGGCGCGAGGCTGAAGCGCGCGGGGTTCGGGTTCGGGGCCTCGGAGTCCGGCACGACCTGAACGCGGAAGGCTCCGGCGGCCGAGGCCGCGCCGTCGGTGACCTGGACCGTGACGGTGGTGGCGCCGGTGAAGTTGTCGCGCGCCGTGACGGTGACGAAGCGCCCCTCCTCCAGCCGCGCCTCGACGCCCTGAGCGCCGACGGCGCGGACGCTGAAGATCAGCGCCTCCGTGGGCGTCTCGTCGTCCCGGCCGAACTCGCGCAGATCCAGCGCGCGGCTGGCGACCCCGTTCTCGGGCACCTGGACGGCGGGCATCGGCAGCAGCCTGGGCGGATCGTTGATGGCCTCGATGAAATCGCTGAGCTGGCCGCTGCTTGTGCGACGGCCAGCCCTGTCGACCGCCTCGATCTCGAAGCGAAGCAAGGTCCCGGAGAGCTGCGCCCAGTCCAACGTGATCTGGCCGCGCCACTCGTCGCCGCCGATGGCCGCCAGGGGCACGATCTGCGCGGCGCCGCCCTCGATCTGGAAGACAACCCTCGCGCCGCCCTCGGCGACCCCCGCCCCCGTGTCGCTGATCCGGGCCGTCACGACGAAGGCCCCGACGTGGTCCTCGTTCAGATCGCCGGGCTCCGTCCTGATGTTGGCGATCAAGGGCGGGCTGTTGTCGACGAAGACCCTCCGCTCGGCGATGTTGACGCCCTGCTGCGCGTCGACGACGGTCAGGGTCAAGATGAAGGCCCCCTCAAGGCCCGAGGTGTCCCATCGGCCCAGCGTCCCCTCCTGGACGGGCTGGAAGACGGGCCTGCCGATGGGGCGCTGATCGTCGGGCGCGAGCTCGGGCGCGAAGGTCAGCGCAAAGGCCGCGAAGGCAGGATCCTGGGCGGTCCCCGTGATCACCACCTCGCCCCCGACGACCGCGTCGGCCAGGGGCGCGCTGATCAGGGCGACCCGAGACGCGGGCTCTCCAGAAGTCGAGAAGGTCCAGCGGTAGGGCTCGGCCAGCCCGTCGCCCTTGATGTCGGTCACGCCGAAGACGACGGCCTCGTAGGCCAAGTCGAGCGTCAGCGGGGCGGCGGGCGTGAACACGACCGCGCGCCTGGCCCCGTCGTAGGCCACGGACCCGGCCAGGGGCTGGCCGCCCTGCGGCGTGACGGTCAGCACGCTCGACGAGACGCTGGCGGGATCGAGATCGACGTCGAAGAAGGCGCTGACCGTCGCCGTGAGCGCGACGCCCTGAGCCCCCTCGAAGGGATCGACGCGCTGGACGAAGGGCCGCTCAGGCAGGACGGACACCACCTGCGTGACCACGGGGCCGACCGCCGGGGTGTTGTCCGCGTCCCGCGACTGGACCTCGAAGACATGATCCCCGACCGCGAGCGGGCCGACGATCGCCGATCCCTCCAGCGTCACCGCGGCCCCGACACCGTCGATGGTCACGGTCGTCCCCGAGATGCCCGCCGGATCCTCGACGACCCACCGCACCAGGATCGGCTCGCCCTGCTCGATGAAGCCGTCCCCGTCGCCGCCCGACTCCTCCACCACCAGGGACGTGATGACCGGCCCCTGCGTGTCGTCGTCGGCCACCGTGACCTGGATCGCGGCCTCGTTGTTGCGCGGAGCGTCGGGCTCGCTCGGGGTGCCCACGGCCACGATCGTGAGCGGCCCCTCCAGAAACCTCGTGATCTCGAAGGTCACCTCGACGGCCTCGCCAGGCGCCAGATCGCGACGAATCTCAACCAGATCCGCGATTTGGACGCGCTGGCCGTCCTCCTCGCTGAAGAGCTCGATGACGGTGTCCCGAGGGAGCGGTCGAACTCCAATATTACGAACAACGACAAGCACTTGCGCCGCCTGTCGCTCGATGATGGGCGAGGGCGTCACGACGATGTCCTCGGCCAGAATGGCGAGGTCGGCCGCGTCGGGATCGATGACGTCCTCGCAGGCGCCGTCGGCGCACACCTGCCCGAGGGCGCAGGGCTGGAAGGGGGCCAGATCCTGACCGCAGGACGAGATGGTCCAGACGTCGCCCTGGCGGCACTCCTGGCTGGTCCTGGGCGCGCAGCGCCCGCGCTGGCAAGCGTGATCCTCGCGGCACTGCCCGTCGCTCTGGCAGGGCGCGGCGCAGGTGCGGACGTCCGGGTTGGCCGGGTGCCCCTGGCAGGTCCAATCGGCCAGGCAGTCGCCGTCGGCCTGACACGAGTCGCACCAGTCTCCCTGCCCGCCCTGGGGGCAAAGCCTGTCGCTCGGCCAGTCGAGCGCGCAAAGGGCCTCGACGGCGTTGAAGGCGTAGCTGATCTCCTCGCCGAAGGGCGTCGGGCCGGCCTCGGGCAGCTCGTTGACGACGAAGCAGCCGTTGCGGAAGGTGTAATCCTCCGCGCCTCTGACGAGGATCCCGACGACCTCGCGGTCGGCGTTGAAGACCCCGGAGCCTGAGTTTCCTCCGAAGGTGTCGGTCGTGGCTCTGAAGAAGTCCAGCTCGGCGGCGCGCGGGTCGGTGACGCTGCCGCCCGCGTCGATCTTGGCCGGCAAGCCCGAGGGGAAGCCCACGCAGGTGACCTCGTCGCCGCTCGCCACGGGGCCGGGGCCGCGGACCGGGGCTGCCGCGTGGCCGCCCTCGACGGGGCGATCGAGCTGAAGGATCGCGTAATCGTGGGCGTCATCGAGCCGCTGGACCACGAGCCGCTGGCACGTATAGACCTCCTCGCGGCCGATGCGGGCGAGCTGACCGTCGCCCTCCATGAAGTAGTTGAAGACCAGACGCAGGTTCTGGCAGGCCGCCTGGCTCGTGACACAATGGCCAGCGGTCAACACGAGATCGTCGTCGATGAGCGTCCCGGAGCAGAAGGAGCCGGCGGGCTGCTCCGCGAAGCGCTGGCCGGGACAGAGCGACTGGCTCTCCTCAAGGCTGGGGCTGACGATCTGGACGTCGTCGGGGTTGCGCTGATCGAGCGAGCCGGGTTGAAAAAGGGCCACGATGGAGGCCCGAGTCAGCTCGCGAAGCGCGTTGTCGGGGTGGGCGAAGACGTCCTGGCGGTCGTCCTGACCGTAGACCACCTCGCGTTCGGCGCGATCGAGGGCCCCTTCGTCCAACACCGACCGCTCCGCATCGCAGCCCCAGACGACCAGCGCCCCGAGCCCCAGGATCCAGATTCCCTTCCTCTTGCCCAACGCCTGTAACCTCCCGAATGGCCGCGCCCCAGCCATGAGGCTAACACAAAGCGTGCCACGCCCCCCGTCAGTTTCCTTACGACGACCGCCCCACGCTCCTCGCACCGCCCCCGTTGGGGACGGGCTCGTCGGGTGGGGCTTGGATGCGCGGGTGGGCTGCGCCCGCTGGGCGCAGGCCGGCGCGCGGGCGTCAGAGAGTCGCAGGGCTGGATCAGCGCGTCGAAGTGGGCCTGTGGATTGGGATTTTCATTCCCCAGGTGTCGACCTGGGCCGCCCGCGGGCCTGCGACCGAGAGGTCGCAGCCCACCCTGAGATTCTAGCCCCACCCGACGAGCCCGTCCCCGCAGGGGGGCGGTGCGAGGAGCGTGGGGCGGTGCGAGGAGCGTGGGGCGATCGTCGAACGTGCGGCGGCGCGAGGGGCTTAGAACAGGACGGTGCAGTTGTTGGGGGTGGGCGTGCCCTGAACGCGCCAGGCGGTGGGGGTGCGCTCGATGGACGAGCCGCTTGGGGCGTCGCGGACGTCGACGGCGCCAACCTGCCCGGCCTCATCGAGGAGGTTGGACGTGTTGGTGGTGCCGAAGATGACCGTGTCGATGGGCACGCTGGCGCTGTTGATGTTGGCCGAACGGACGTTGAAGAGGCCGACCGCGTCGGCCGTGGCCCCAGAGTTCTGGATGTCGGGGGTGAAGTCGAGGACCTGGCTGAAGGTCGGGTTGCCGTTGAGATCGCTGGACTGCGGCCCGCCGACCACGAAGCACTGCCCGGGACCAATGACGCCCGCCAGCTGGACCCGCAGCGCCGTATAGTCGCTGCCGCCGCTGCCCAGCGAGAAGTTGGACAGATCGATGGCCGCCCCCGTCCCGTTGAAGAGCTCGACCCACTCCAGCCCGTTGTCCTCGCCTTCAGAATCATAGAAGACCTCGGAGATCACGAAGCCCACCGGCGGGGTCGCGGTGACCTCGACCGCCGCCTCCGCGCTGCTCTCCCCCGCCGTGGCGGTGATGGTCGTCAAACCCTCCGCGACCCCGCTCAGGTCGAAGGTCGCCGAGAGCGCGTAGGGCGCCACGCGGACCTCGGCGGGCAGCGAGACGAAGCCACCCGGCGAGGCGCTCAAGGCGACCCGCGCCCCCGCTGCGGACGCCGGAACCTCAAGATTTACACGAACTTGCGTCGCAAAGCCCACCGAGACGGTGATCTCCAGGGGCTCGATCGCGGCCACGACAGGGAGCCTGTTCGCCTCCAGCACGACGACCTCGACCTGAAGAGACGCCTCACCGAGCCTGGCGGTCACGATCACCGGAGCGGGGCCCGCGACGAGCCCTCTGAGCTGGACCTCGGCCTGGGCCTGACCTTCGACCAGCGTCAAGGAGGGGGGGACCGTCAGCCGCCTCGGGTCGCTGCTCTGGAGGGTCAGGACCACGCCATCGGGCAGCGCGGGCCGATCGATCTCCACGGTCAGCGCAGGGAAGGCCGACGCGAGCGCGGGGCCGACCTCCACGAAGGTGCGCGCGGGGCCAAAGGCCGACAGGCTCGGGGGCGTCGATCGCAGGAAGCGGATGTCCTGCGGGCCGCGCGGCTCAAGCTTGCTGCTGTCGTTGGCGAAGCGCAGCACGCCGGTGACCTCAAGCACGTCGGTGACGAAGGGGAAAGGCTCGGTGAGGTAGAGCAGATCGTTGACCTTGAGCCCGCCTGCGCAGACGTACTCCGAGGTGGGATCCTGGTCGCCGGGGCCCGCGGCGGGGTTGAGCGCCGTCACCTCGCACTCGGTCCTCACCAGCACGCCCTCCAGGTCATCGGCCAGCGGCCCCCGCGTGGCCACCTCGGCGCTCGTGACCTCGACGGGCGAAGGCAGCGCAACGCCAGAGGCCAGGACGGCGATGGAGGTCACGGAGGTCAGCTGGATCTGCCCGAAGAAGTCCCCGACGCTTGCGTTGACCCTGACCTTATCCCCCACGGACGGGATCGTCAGAGTGTCGTTGTCCGAAGGGATGAAGACGAAGATCCCGCTGAAGTTGGCCCGGAGGTCCGAGTCCTGAGCCGCCTCGGGGACCTGAAGAAAGAAGCGCTTCCCCCCCACGGCGGTCGCGACCCCCTCGACCACGACCCCCTCGCCTACCGCGACGCCGCCGGTCTTGATCGCGTAGATCGTCGCCGGGCAGCCCTCGGCGCCGGGGTTGAACTCATCGGGGCAGGCGTCGCAGGCGTCGCCCTTGCCGTCTTGATCGGCGTCGTCCTGCTCGGGGTTGGCCGCAGCGGGGCAGTTGTCCTGGACGTTGAGGACGCCGTCGGCGTCCGAGTCCGCCGGATCGGGGCGCGAGCAGTCGTCGGTGTCCGCGTCCACAGGGCAGGGATCGCAGACGTCGCCGACGCCGTCGCTGTCGTGATCGCCTTGAGTCCGGCCGTCCACGGGCCGCACGGGGTTGAAGACCCTCGGGCAGTTGTCCAGCTCGTTGGCGACGCCGTCGCCGTCCAGATCGTCCACGGTCAGCGCGCCGTCGAACTCGCCGGGCCGCGAGGGCACGCAGGTCGGCTCGGCCCGCGGCTCATCGCAGAAGAAGAGCTCGTAGGAGTTGGCGTTGGCAGCCTGGAGCTGGGCGAAGGACTGGCCGACCTCGCGCTGCGCGCAGATGGCCTTGGCCTTGCCGCACACGTCCGTCGGCATGGCCTCGCAGCCCTCCTGACCGCCGGGCAGCGCCGCGAGCAGCGCCTCGTCACCAAAGAGCGGACGCCCTGCCCGCAACACCAGGGCCGTGTCGCCCGCGGTCGCCTCGATCACGGCCCGATAGGCGTTGGCCCCATCTCCCCGCGCAAAGACGGCGATGTCAGCCAGCAGGCCACCCCGGAGCGACCCGATGGCGTCGTCCATCGACAAGGCCTGCGCCGCCGACGAGGTCACCATCTCCCAAAGATCCCTGTCCGAGAAGTAGCCGTCGAGGTGGTCGCGGTTCAGATCGTCGGCGCACTGAAGCTCCCGCTGGAGGTTGATCGAGCCGCTGGGCGTCCAGTCCGTCCCCAGCGCCAGCAACACCCCCTGACGATCGAGCATCGTCACCTGGGCCGTGTGCCCGTAGAGCGAGATGTTCGAGCGCGGCGACCAGATCACCGCCGTCCCATTGAGCGCCAGCTCCCGACCGTCGATGGCCAGCAACCCCACGCCGTGGATGAAGGCCCCGTTGTCCGCCGTCAAGTCCCTGCCGCCGCCCGCGGTCTGGCTCAAGCACAGAAACTCATTGCGGGACTCCGCGTCGATCCCCTCCGAGACGTGCGGCGACCAGCTCGCCTCGCTCACCACGCTGGCGTCGGGGAGGCTCGGGTACCCACACCCCATCGAGCGCAGCTCGCCCCCCGTGTCCCCCAACGGAAAGGTGTCCAGCTCCACCTCGCCCTGACCCAGCTCCTCGTGCAAGGAGCTCCGGTCGAGGTTGCGCAGGAAGCCGCCCGCCCCCCCCGAGCCGACCAGCGAGGTCGTGCCGCCGACGAGCTGACGAAGCTCACCCCAGGATATCTCCGCATTGCTGGCGCCGCCGGCCGCCGCGATGCGGTTGTGACCCCGGATCCCCCGCCTCCAGTCGTGGCGATGGTCGTAGCGCTCGGCGCCCCAGTCCCCAGGGCTGTTCTGAGTAAAAGTGATGTGATCGTGAGGGTTGATGAGCCCTGGCGAGATGACCCCCTCGGCGCAGGTCACCCGCGTGGCCCGAGCGTACAGATCGAAGTCCGCGCACGAGCACGCCGCGCACAGGATCGTCCCGCTCTCGTCGATGAGCACCTCACCGCCGGCCAGGACGCCCTCGGGCGCCAGCACGTCGCCTCGGATGACGAGGTTGCCAGAGCCCGCGCTGACGCTGCACAGCCCCTGATCTGGCCGCTCAAGCTCCCCGCACTCGATGACGACAAGCTCCTCCGGCTCAGGTTCAGGCTCCGGTTCGGCCTCGGGTTCAGGTTCGGCCTCGGGTTCTGCCTCGGGTTCTGCCTCGGGCTCTCCCTCGGGCTCGCCCTCGGGTCCGCCCTCGGGTTCGGCCCCTGGCTCGCCCTCCGGGTTGGCCTCAGGGTTGGGGTCGACGGGCTGCCCGACCTCGTCGTCTCCACAGGCGGCCAGCGCCAGAGCCGCCAGGACTATGAGCACCCACACTCCCCTCGATCTCATCTGCGAACGTTCGGCGGTCATCCAGGCTCACCTCTTGTCGTTCATTAAACTGGCCTATCAGTCATACGGGGTGTTGGTGTTCAGGGCAAGGAGGCCCGCCACCAGACCCTCCGGTGCGGGCAAGTGAGGTGACGTTGTGCGGCACTTCTGGCCTCCTCGGGGTGACAAGAACTGACACTCCGTCATGCTGACCTGACAAGAGCATGACGCGAGTGTCACGCCTGGATGTCAGTAATCTGTCGGTCCCTGCGAGCCGCGGGCCAGCGAGGGCCCGTGAAGGCGCCGCAGGTTGCTTGCGGCGATCTCGGCCGTGACAGGATCGAAAGGACGTTGTAGAATTTTTTTGCGTGGTTGGAACGCGAATCGACTCACGAAGCGTTGAAACGGGTAGGGATCGTGCAGAGCTTTTGAAGTGAGGCCAGGGTCAGAGAAGACGGGTTGAGCCCTTGGCAATAGTCTTCGACGAACACCTGGAGGCCAAGCCCTGGAAAAGGAGGCCACCGAAAATGGTCTATAGAGTCCCCTTGGAGCTGATCATCGAAGCTGAACGTCAACAGCGCCAACAAGAGGAAGAGAGACGCATTCACCTTGAGCTGCCAGTGCCAGAGCGACGTCCCGGTTATCAGGATCCCTCGAAGGATCGAAGCGGCGTCGAGATCATCGATCTCTACGACGAGTCGGACGAGGAGCCGGATCGAGGCGTGACCATCATCAACATCCTCGGCGACGACTGATCGCGTCGCCCTGAACATAGTCCGAAACGCACGAGGGCGCCCTATCAGCGATGGGGCGCCCTCGTGCGTTTCGAAGGCGCCGCGACGGGGCGTCGCCGCCCCTCGCCCACGGCGCGGAGGTGGCCGTGGCCGCTCAGCCCACCTCGGGGTCGCGCAGCTTCATGGTGGTGATGACGCCCAGGAGCATCAGGAGGTTGAAGGCCAGCAGGGCGCCGAAGTCGCCCAGCGTGCCGACCTCGTGGCTTTCGTAGTAGCGATCCAGGGGATGCGTCGGGATCGGGACAGGCGGGATGACCCCCTTGAGGTTGACGTCCTCGTCGTCGCGGTCCTTTTCCCGGATCTCGTCCTCGAAGTCCTCCTGGGCGTCCTGAATGTCTGCCTCGGTGATTTCGAAAGCCTCTGCCCGATCCTCGGCGTGCAGCAGGGCCTCGAAGCCCCAACGGGTCATCATGGTGGTCGAGGCGGCCCGCATCGGCAGCGAGAGGCTGTCGATGGGCATGATCATGCCGGCGAGGATGACCTGGGGGATGAGCAGGAGGGGGACGAGGGCGACGGCGGCCTCGCTGGAGCGGGTCATGGCCGAGAGCATCAGGCCCATGCCGACCCCTGAGGTGGCGCACAGCAGCAGGGCGAGGAACATCTCGAGGAAGTTGCCGCGCAGGTCCAGGCCCAGGTGGGTCGTGACAAGGAGGGTCGCGCACTGGACGGCGCACAGCAGGGCCAGGACGGTGAACTTGCTCAGGACGTAGCTGGCCAGCTTGAGGTTGACCATCCGCTCGCGGCGGAAGATGGCCTGCTCGCTGACGATCTCGCGGGCTGCGTTGGAGCACCCGAACCAGACGGCGGAGATGGCCATCATGAAGAGGGCCACGGGCTCGTAGTTGACGCGGCCGAAGGTCTCCTGGAGCTCGCCGCGGAAGACGAGGACGATGATCGCGGCGATGATGGGGGCCTGGAGCAGGAGGATGGTGGTGTTGGCGGTGTCCTTGAGCTTGATGGTGAAGTAGCGTCGGGTCAGCAGCCACCACTGGCGCAGAGCGAAGCGGCGGCGGGTGCGGCGCTTGTCTCCGCCGGTCAGGATGGCGCCGCTGGCGTCATTGCGGCGCCGCTGGACGTACTCCTGGAAGTAGCGCGAGTCGATGTAGTTGCGGGCGCGGGTGACCATGTCGTGGCCCTTGCGCCGATCGGCGGCCAGGGGTCGCATGGCGCTGCCGGGATCGGACAGGACGCGGTCTCCGTCTGGGGTGCCGGGCTCGGCGTCGGGGTTGAAGAAGGTGATCGAGTCGGGCCAGGCCGGGCCGTAGTACACCAGGTGGCCGTCGGCCAGGTAGACGACGTTGTCCATCGTCCGGTAGGCCTCCAGCGAGGGCTGGTGGATGGTCAGGAGGATCGTCCGGCCCTCGTCGGCCAGCCGCCGCAGCAGCTTCATGACGTTGAGGGCGTCCTCGCTGGCCAGCCCCGAGGTGGGCTCGTCCAGGAAGAGCAGGCTGGGCTGGGTCAGGAGCTCCTGGGCGAGGTTGACGCGCTTGCGCTGACCTCCGGAGATGCCCTTCTTCTCGGGGGAGCCGATCAGGACGTCGCGGGTGTCTTCGATCTCGAGGTCGGTCAGGACGCGCTTGATGATGGCCTCGATCTCGTCGTCGCCGGTGTCGGGCGGCAGGCGCAGGCGGGCGGTGTAGTAGAGGGCCTCCCAGACGGTCAGGGCCGAGTGGATGATGTCGTCCTGGGGGACGTAGCCGATGTTGCCTCGGAAGGCGTTGTAGTTGGCGTAGAGCTCCTGGCCGTTGATCAGGGAGCGGCCCTGGGCCGGGGGCATGTAGCCGTTGAGGGCCATCATCAGGGTGGTCTTTCCGGCGCCCGAGGGCCCCATCAGGCCGACGAACTCGGTCGGGTAGACCGTGAACGAGATGTTGTGGAGGACGGCCTTGCGTCCCTTGTCGACCTTCACGGTGACGTTCTCGGCCTGGATCATGATGTCGCCGTGGTAGCTACGGGCGACGGTGCCGGCGTCGAGGTCGAACTTGAGCTGGTAGCTGCCGAGGCTGACCCAGTCGTCGGCGGTGATGGTGGCGCGCGTGACGCGCTTGCCGTTGACGAAGGTGCCGTTGGCCGACTTCAGATCCTCGATCAGCCACGCGCCGCCGACGCGACGCAAGCGCGCGTGCTGCCTTGAGATTTGCGGCGCGTCGAGGGTCATGTCGCAGGAGGCGTCGCGGCCGATGAGGATGGTCTCCTTGCCCTTGGGGAGGGTCATCTCGTCGGCTCGGCCGCCGGCGTCGGGGATGAACTCGGACAGCCGGCTCAGGGGGAAGCGGTAGGAGCCGAAGAAGAGGACGTCGGAGGCCACCGCGACGGCCTCGGTGATCCGGTTGTGGGTGTTGTTGATGTAGGTGCCGTTGGTCGAGCCCAGGTCCGTGACCCTCCAGCTCGTGCCGCGCAGCTGGATCTCGCAGTGCTCGTTGGAGACCATCGGCGCGTCGAGCGCGATGTCGTTGACGCCGGGGGTGGGGTCGCGGCCGATCTTGATGGGCTTGAGCAGGCCCGCCGGGAGCTTCCCGACGCTGGTGGCCATGATGGGCGTCCTGCCGACCTCGAAGCGGGCCAGGATCACATCAGTGAGCTTGACCTGGTAGCTGCCCAGGCTCAAGGTCTCGCCCGGCGTCACCAGGGCGCGGCGGACCTTCCTGTCCCCGATCCAGGTGCCGTTGGTCGAGCCCAGGTCCTCGATGATGAAGCGAGGCCCGTCCTTCCACAGCCGGCAGTGGTGGCCCGAGACCTGCGCGATCGGGATGACCACGTCGTTGTCGTCCGCGTAGCCGATGCTGATGGCCTTGGCCGTCGCCGGGATCGAGGGCACCTCGACGGCGCCGCCCCCGCGCCCCATCAGCTCCCCCGTCCGACCCGGCGTCGGGCGCTCCTGCACATTGACCTGCACCTCGGCCAGCGTCGGCCGCGCTACGCGGGTGGTCATGCGGCGAGCATCCCTGGCCGACAGCGGCAGGCGGACCCCCTGGGCCTCCAGGCCGGCCAGCTGCGCCACGGAGAGCTTGAAGCGGTGGCTGCCGAAGCCTATGGTGTCGCCCACCGCCACGGGGCCGCGCTCGACCTTGACCCCGTTGACCGTCGTGCCGTTGGTCGAGCCCAGATCCTCGATCACCAGGCCCTTGCCATCCCACAGGATCCTGGCGTGGCGACCCGAGACGACCCGGACCTCGAAGACCACGTCGCAGTCCGCCGCGCTGCCCATCGTCACCGACGGCTCGCCCTCCCCTCCCGATTGACCTTGCGTCATGACGGCTGCACACCCTGCGGTTGTCCCTCGACCCTCAGGGCGAGTATCTTGCACAGCCAACGACGCCTGCGCAAGGCGGGCGAGGTGGCCCGAGGGAGGCCCCGCTTCCCTCGACGCCTCCGAACAACACCGTGGAGATCCTTGATGTCATTGAGCATTTTTGACACCGCCGCGCTCCTCGTCGTGCTGGCCTCGATCTTCGGCTTCGCCAACCACCACCTGCTCAAGCTGCCCTTCGCCATCGGCATGACCGTCTCGGCGCTGCTGGCCTCCCTCCTGATCATGGGCATCGACGTCGTGCTGCCGCAGGTCGGCCTCGGTCAGGTGGTCCGACAGGCGCTCTCCGAGGTGGACTTCTCCGAGACCCTGATGAAGGGCATGCTCGGCTTCCTCCTCTTCGCAGGAGCCCTGCACGTCAACGCAGACGACATGAAGGCCAGGCTGACGCCGATCATCACGCTGGCCACCCTCGGGGTGATGATCTCTACGGCCATCGTCGGCTTCGGCAGCCACGCCCTCTTTGGCGCCCTCGGCGTCGACATCTCCCTGGCCTGGTGCCTCGTCTTCGGCGCCCTGATCTCCCCCACCGATCCCGTCGCCGTCCTGGGCATCATGAAGGCCGCCGGCGCCCAGGAGGGCCACTCGATCAAGGTCGTCGGCGAGAGCCTCTTCAACGACGGCGTCGGCGTCGTCGTCTTCACCCTCCTGGTCGCCTTCGCCGCAGGGCCCGAGGCCGGCTATGGCGCCATCTCCGCCGCCTCCATCGGCAAGGTCCTGCTCGTCGAGGTCGTCGGCGGCATCGCCCTCGGCCTCATCTCTGGCCTCATCACCTACAAGGCCCTCAAGTCCCTCAACGAACCCAACCTCGAGACCCTCATCAGCGTCGCCCTCGTCATGGGCGTCACCTTCCTCGCCTTCAAGCTCCACACCTCCGCCCCGCTGGCCTGCGTCGTCGCTGGCCTCTTCATCGGCAACCGAGGCCGCGACAAGGCCATGAGCGAGGACACGAAGCTGACGCTGGATCGCGTCTGGGCCTTCCTCGACGAGGCCCTCAACGCCGTCCTCTTCCTGCTCATCGGCCTCATCCTGCTCAACCTCGACCTCGGCGGCCCTCTCCTGCTGGCCGCCGCCCTGGCCATCCCCCTGACACTCGCGGCCCGCTTCATCTCCGTCTCGCTTCCCATCAGCCTCCTTCAGCGCCGCTTCACCTTCACCCCAGGCGCCATCAAGATCCTCACCTGGGGTGGGCTCAAGGGCGGCATCTCCGTCGCGCTCGCCCTCTCCCTGCCCCCCTTCGAAGGCCGCAGCGTCGTCCTGGGCGCCACCTACGCCGCCGTCCTCTTCTCCATCATCGTCCAGGGCCTGACCGTCGGCACCCTCATCAAGTCCATCAACAAGAAGGCCGCCCAGGGCGCCTGAAAGCGACTCGGAGGCCGAGGTGAGGCCGATCGGGGGCGGGCCGCAGGAGCCGTGGACGGGATCGGTGGCCGCGACCCCGTCGGGAACAATAGATGCGGGTGGTGAGACCCCGTCGGGAACAGTCGTCGTGGCGGGTCAAGAATCGGCGAGCAGGGCCTCGATTTCTTGATCGATGTTAGCGCGATCAAAGGTGAAGCCGGCGTCGAGCAGGCGCCTGGGTGGGGCGTTGTTGCTGGCCAGCAGGGCCTCGGCCATGTCGCCGATGGCGATCCGGAGGGCGAAGGCGGGCACGGGCAGGAAGGCTGGGCGTCGGAGCTTGCTGGCGATCTTGCGGACGAGATCTCGCTGGCGGACGGGATCGGGGCCGGTGAAGTTGTAGATCCCCTCGGCGCCCTCCTTCTCGTAGAGGAAGAAGACGGCGCGGGCCAGATCGTCGGCGTCGATCCAGGGGTAGAACTGCTGGCCGCTGCCGATGGGGCCGCCTGCGCCGAAGCGGATCGGGGTGGTCATGCCCATCCAGGGCTTCGAATCGGTCGCGAAGACGAGGCCGATGCGGGCGATGACCTGCCGCACCTTGTCGCGGGCGCCCTCGACGGCGAAGATCTCGCGGCCGGCCTCCTCCCAGGCGACGCAGACGCCGGCGAGGTAGTCGTCGCCGGGACCGGTGGACTCGTCGACGAGGGCGTCACCGGTGTCGCCGTAGAAGCCGACGGCGGAGGCCTGGACCCAGAAGCCGGGGGGTCGCTTGCAGGCGGCCCAGGCCTTGACCAGCGCGCGGGCCGAGTCCAGGCGGCTGTTCATGACCTCCCTCTTCCACGCCTCGGTCAGCCGCTTGTCGGCGACGCCGGCCCCGGCGAGGTTGACGATGATCTGAGCGCCTTCGAGGGCGCCAGCGATGGCGGCGATGGCGGCTGGATCGCCGCTGGCGGCGGCGGCAGGATCCCAGGAGACCTTCTCAAGGCCCTTCGGATCGCGCTCGGAGCGGCCGCGGGTCAGGGTCCGCACGGTCCACCCGCGCGAGAGGGCGAGAGCGGCGAGGTGGATCCCGACGACACCGGAAGCCCCTGTAATAACTATAGTTTTGTCGGACACTTGGACTCCTTGGATCGAGCCATCAGGCGTTGATCCGGGTATGAACGGGGTGCTTGGGCGCGTCAGTGCCAGAAGCCGAGGCCGAGGCCGACGTTGGAGTATCGTCGGGCGAGGTCGAAGGTCAGGCCGATCTTCCACTCCCAGTAGAGGGTGAAGTGATAGTCGAGGCCGCCGGTGAGGTGGAGGCGGCCAGGGGTGGCGTCGAAGCGGCTGGGCTCGAAGTAGGCGCCAGCGCGGGCTTGCATGAGGTCTTCCCAGAACTCGCTCTCGACGCCGGCGCGCAGGCCGATCGAGGCGGTGCGGCCGGACTGCTGGACCTGCTGGGCGAGGAAGTCCTGGACGCCGATGGCGGCGTCGGCGGGGCCGGTCAGGATGACATCGGCGGAGACGAGGAGGTAGCGGCGCTCCAGGAGGCGCAGAGGGGGATCCTGGCCCTCGGGGAGCGGGCGGCCGAAGGTGGGGGTGATGTTGTACTGGCGAGGGCCGAAGAGGGCGCTGGCGCCGAGGGAGAGTTCGAGGGGGATGATGACGCTGTTGGGGACGCGGAGCTTGCCGAACTCGGTGACGAGCTCGCCGGTGAAGGTGTCGGATTCTTGCTGGGTCATGATGATGGGGGTGCGAAAGGAGGCGCCGAGGCGGTAGTTCTTGTCGGGTCTGGCCCAGAGGGCGCCGAACTGGAGGCCGCCGCCCTGCATCTCAAGGGCGCCGATGGGCTTTCCGACGACGTTGAGCTCGGCGATCGTGGCGAGCCCGCCGAGGAGGGAGGCGCCGAGGACGAGCTCGCCCTGGCTGAAGTTGTGGGCGAAGCCGAGGGAGACGAAGTTCTGATCGTACTCGAAGGTGGTCTGGGAGCCGTCTTCGTTGTCGACGGTCATGGTGTAGATCTGGCCGAAGGAGTGAATGCCGAAGCCGTACTCCTTGTACTTGGCGTCGATGCCGAGCTGGCCGAAGTTGGCGCTGTCGTAGACGCCCCGACCGGAGAGGTCGAAGGTCTGCCTGTTGCGGCCTGCGTCGTCGAGGCCGGAGAAGGCGAAGTCCCAGGCCCAGGTGTCGTCGGCCTCGTAGACATAGCGGGTGGCGTAGGAGGCGGGGTTGGAGAGGTGGCCGTCGGCGCCCTCGGCGATGCCGGTGTAGGCGCCGCCGAGGCCGATGACGCGGCCTGAGCTGTTGATCGGCCCCTGGAAGAAGTCGACGTTGAGGTCGTTGATGTCCTGCGCGGCAGCTGGCGCCGCGAGGGCAGCCGTCGCCGCGAGCGCCCCGACAAGGCGCATTCTCAATGATATCATAACATTACACACAACAGCAGGGCGCGCTGCGCTGGCAGCGTTGGAAGTCGCGCGCCATCTCATGTGGGCCACCCTCGGCGCTTGACCTGCCAGCCGAGGGCCAGCGCCGCGCCGGCGGCCGCGGTGAGGTTGGCCGCGATCCCGATCCAGGTGCCGGCGTCGGAGAAGGCGGGCGTCAGGATGAGGATCGCAGGGGCCATGAGCGCGAGGCCGTGGAGCGCGCCGACCCCGGAGATGGCCTCGGCGCGGTGGTTTCGTGCGGTCCAGTACATCAGCAAGGCGCCGAGCGAGGCCTCCATGGCGACGAGCGCGCCTGTGCGGCCGACGAGCCAGAGGTCGCGGCTCTGGACCACCTCCAGGCCCGCGATGATGGCCCAGGATTGCGCGCCGAGCAACCAGAAGGCCTGGCAGATCCCCGCGCCGAGGCCGACGGCGAAGCCATAGAGGGTCCAGTTCCCGCGGGTCATGGAGGTGTCAAAGATCTGGATGGCGTAGCTCTTGAAGCCTTCGAGCAGGAGGGCGAGCAGGAGGGTGTTGATGAGGATGATGTCGAGCCTGCGGGCCAGCGCGGCGCGGGGCAGCGCGTCGGGCAGGGCGACCATGGCGTAGACGAGCCCGGCGCCCATCATGGCGACGTAGGCGGCGACGGCCGCCCCGAAGCCCATGACGACGAGGCCGTACCAGGAGATCTCCAGGCTCATGTGGCGGCGGATCGCCACCACCAACGCGCAGGATCCCACCAGCACCAGCGCCACCCCGAGGAAGAAGAGAACCCCTGTCATTCGAGCCTCGATCACAAAGTGGCCCGGATGGGTCCACATCAGGGTGGAGCATAGCACGGAGGCGGTCGATTGAAAGCCCAGGAGGTGGGGATCGAGGCGTCGAGAAGGTTGGAGAGGCGGGCAGATGGAGAGGGACTTCGCTTGAACATCTGGCGGTGGTGAGCAAGATAGTCGGGCTAAACGTGGCGGGCCGGGCGTCCTGTGGAGAGGGGCGTCGGGGTCGCTGAATGACAGGAGATCAGATGAGCGGTTTCAGCGGCCACCTGGCCAGGATCAAGGGTCAAGTTCGAGAGGTCGGGGTGGACGAGGTTCGCGAGCGCCTCAAGGTCGGCGGCGTCGTGCTCATCGACGTGCGCCAGCGCGACGAGATCGCGGAGGGGAGCATCGAGGGGGCGCTGGCGATCCCGAGGGGGCTGCTGGAGATCGAGCTGCCGGAGGCGGTCAGGGATCGCGACCAGGAGGTCATCCTGTATTGCGCGGGGGGGACGAGGTCGGCGCTGGCGGCCGAGGCGGCGCAGAAGCTCGGCTACGGCAAGGTGAGCTCGATGGCCGGCGGCTTCGCGCGCTGGAAGCAGGTCGGCGCGCCCTTCCACATGCCGACGCTCAAGGCGCTGGCCGACGAGCCCGAAGGGGCCATCCCGGCGCCTTCGGCGGAGACGATCAGCCCTTCGGCGCTCAAGGAGGCGCTCTCCGGCGAGGCGCCGCCGGTCGTGATCGACGTCCGCGAGGACGAGGAGACGGCCCGCGGGTTCATCGAGGGGTCGTTGCTGTCGCCCCGTGGCTTCTTCGAGATGAAGGTCGAGGGCCTGGCCAGCGCGGACAAGGACCTCGTGCTGGTGTCGAGCCGAGGGGCGAGGGCGGCGTGGGCTGCCCAGAACCTCGCCGGGATGGGCTATGGCTCGGTCAAGGTGCTTGAGGGTGGCGTGGTCGGCTGGATCGAGGCGGGCTACAAGGCGCACGTGCCGCGTCGGCTGTCGGCGTCGGACAGGCTGCGCTACAGCAGGCACTTGATCATCCCGGAGGTCGGCGAGGAGGGGCAGCTCAAGCTGCTCACCAGCAAGGTGTTGATGATGGGGGCCGGGGGACTGGGTTCTCCGGCGGCCTACTATCTGGCGGCGGCGGGCATCGGCAAGATCGGGATCATCGACAGCGACGTGGTCGACCGCTCCAACCTTCAGCGGCAGATCCTGCACACCGACGATCGGGTGGGGGTGTCGAAGGTGGAGTCGGCGCGGATGACGCTGCTGGGGCTCAACCCGGACATCGAGGTCGAGGTCTACGACGCGCGCCTGACGAGCGAGAACGTGCTTGAGGTCTTCAAGGGCTACGATCTGGTGGTCGACGGCGGCGACAACTTCCCGACGCGCTACCTGGTCAACGACGCCTGCGTGCACCTGGGCATCCCCTGCGTCCACGGGTCGGTGTACCGCTTTGAGGGGCAGGTGACGGTCTTCAAGCCGGGCGACGGGCCTTGCTACCGCTGCCTGTACCCCGAGCCGCCGCCGCCGGACATGGCGCCGAGCTGCGCCGAGGCGGGCGTGCTTGGGGTGGTGCCGGGCATCGTGGGGCTCTTGCAGGCCATCGAGGTGGTCAAGGTGCTGCTGGGCATCGGCTCGCCGCTGGTGGGCCGGCTGGTGCACTTCGACGGCCTGGGGACGAAGTTCAGGGAGCTGAAGCTGCGGCGCGACGTGGAGTGCCCGGCCTGCGGCGACAACGCGGAGTGGACGGGCTTCGTCGATTACGAGCAGTTCTGCGGCATCGGGTAAGGGGCCTGTGGCCCTGAGGGGCGTCGCCAGAGGCGGCCTCCGCGAGGGGGCCGCCGTCGATGTCCGGAAGGTTGGCGCTGATTGCGGCGGTGGCCCGAGTGTGAGCCGGCGGGGAGGTCAGTTCGACAGGGGGAAGTCGAGGTCGGAGAGCTCGTCGACCTGATCGTTGAGGAACTTCTTGAGTTTCTTGAGGATCCTGGCTTCAAGCTGCCGGGCCCGCTCGCGGCTGACGCCGAAGAGGTCGCCGATCTCCTGGAGGGTCATGGGCGAGTCGACCATGAGGCGTTTTTGCCAGATCTCGACGTCGCGGCCTTCGAGGGTGGAGGCGAACTCGCGCAGCTTGTTGCGGATGTCCTTGGAGAGCTGGCGTTGGGCGATGACGTCATCGACGTCGGGTCCCCCGGAGGGCAGCAGGTCGACGAGGCTGCCGCGCTGGTCGTCGACGAGGGGCGCGTCGAGGGAGGCCTCGCGGCCAGCCAGGCGGGCTTCCATCTCGGTGACGTCCTGCTCTCGGACGTTGAGGCGCGAGGCCAGCAGCTTGGTGGTGGGCCTGAAGCCCTCGCGCTCGATGCGGTCCTTCTCTTTCTTGAGGTTGTAGAAGAGCTTGCGCTGGGCCTGAGTGGTGCCGATCTTGACCAGCTTGTAGTTGTCCATCAGGTATTTGAGGATGTAGGCGCGGATCCACCACTGGGCGTAGGAGCTCAGGCGGATGTTCTTGCTGGGGTCGAACTTCTTGACCGCCTGCATGAGGCCGACATTGCCCTCCTGGATGAGATCAAGGAGGCTGGTCCAGGTCGACTGGTACTCCAGCGCGATCTTGACCACGAGGCGCAGGTTGCTGGTCACCAGCTTGAGGGCCAGATCCTCGGAGTTGGTCTCCAGGAACTCGACGGCGAGCGCGTACTCCTCCTCACGGGTCAAGATGGGGTATCGACGGATCTCGGCGAGATAGCGCTTGATCGGGTCATTGACCAGCGCGCGGGTTTCCATGGATGTGCTTGGAAGCGTCGAGGAGCGCGCGAGCGTCCCTGTGGTCTTCTGCCCAGCCGGTCGGCCTTTTCGAATTTTCGAACTCATGAAAGAGTTTGCCTCCTGGGGGGGCACCTGATGGCGGATGTCAGGGATACCACACAGGGCCCCGCTTGTACAATTCGGATCGGCCCTGCTCCCGCCACGGCAGAAACGACGGGCGTGGGCTGGAGAGAGCGAGGAGGGGCCGAGCGTCGCGGGGGCGGTCAGGCCTTCGGGTTGAGGATCGACCCTTGACGCGCCGCGGAGGGTGCGTAGCATCCCGCGCGCTGCGAGCGTCGTGCCGTCGAGGTTCGGGCGGGCGCATCAAACCTGACAACAACGCGTCGCGCGCCGGGCGGCCTGAGAAGGCCGTCGTGCTCCCGAGCGGAGAGCCTGGATCGATGAGCAAGAAGGACTATTACGACATCCTCGGGGTGGGCAGGGGGGCCGATGATCGCGAGATCAAGAAGGCCTACCGGAAGCTGGCGATGGAGAACCACCCGGATCACAACCCCAACGATCCCGCCGCGGAGGAGCGCTTCAAGGAGGCCTCGGAGGCCTACGAGGTGCTGCACGACCCCGAGAAGCGCAAGGTCTACGACGCCTACGGCCACCAGGGGCTCAGCGGACAGGGTTACCAGGGCTTCGGGGGGCTGGACGAGATCTTCTCGCACTTCGGGGACTTCTTCGGGGACATCCTCGGGGGGCGCGGGGGTCGCCGCGGGGGGGGTGCAGCGGCCGGCCGCAACCTCGGCATCGAGATCGGGATCACCTTCGAGGAGGCCGCCTTCGGCACCTCTCGCAAGATCACCGTCCCCCGGCATCAGCGCTGCGACACGTGCGAGGGCACGGGCTGCAAGCCCGGCTCCCGTCCCAGCCAGTGCCGTCAATGCGGGGGCCGCGGGCAGGTCCTTCACCAGCAGGGCTTCTTCACCTTGAGCTCCACCTGCCCGGTGTGCCGAGGCGAGGGGCAGATCATCACGGACGCGTGCAAGGACTGCAAGGGAGCGGGGCGAGAGCGGGTCGAGCGGGAGGTCACGGTCAAGATCCCGGCAGGGGTCGAGAACGGGACGCGGCTTCGGCTTCGCGGCGAGGGCGAGCTGAGCACGTGCGGGGGCCCACCGGGAGATCTCTACGTGGGGCTGGCGGTGGAGGCCAGCGAGACCTTCTACAGAGAGGGTCCGCACCTGCACCTGCCGATCGAGCTCTCCTTCGTCCAGGTCGCTCTGGGCTGCACCCTGCGGATCCCGACGCTTGAGGGGCACTACGTCCTGGAGGTGCCGGCCGGCACCCAGCCCAGCGCCCAGATCACCTTGAGGGGCAAGGGCATCAAGGACATCAACAGCCACGGCCACGGTAACCTGATCGTCCACGTCAAGGTCGCCATCCCGTCCGCGCTGACCGAGTCTCAGCGGTCCATCCTTGAGCAGTTCGCCCACGAAGGCGGCATCCCGCTGGTCCCTGAGGCCGAGGAGCCCGAGGCGACCCCGGACGCCCCCTGAGGCGCTCGAAGCGAGGCGCTCAGGGCACCACGACGGTGTCGCCCGAGGCCAGCGTGATGTTCATCTGGCTCATCTCCCCCTTGAGGATCAAGCTGTAGACAAAGGGGATATGCTGCTCATCGTTGCCCACGCGGCGGATGATGAGGATCTCGTCGGCCTCGGCGAAGCTCGTCAGCCCGCCGCCGAGCGAGAGGGCCTGCATGACGGTCACCTTGCGCGTCGGCTGGAATTCGCCGGGTCGTTGGATCTGCCCCATGAGGTAGATCCTGTAGGACTTGACGGCCTTGAACTGGACCGTGACGACGGGGTTCTTCTCAAACTCCCGCATCTTGTCGACGATGGCCACGCGGGCCTCGTCCGGCGTCTTGCCGCCGACCTTGACCTCCCCGATCAGCGGCAGGTCGATGTAGCCGTCCGGCCGCACGATGACCTCCCCCGAGAGATCCTTCTGGGTGAAGAAGTCCACCTTCAGGACGTCGTCGGCGCCGATGTGGAAGACCTCGCCGTCGGAGAGCTGCGCCCAGTTGTAGCCTGTCAGGTTGGGGGTCGAGCAGCCCGAGAGCGCCAGCATCAAGACCACCAAGAACAACCCTGATATTTTCATTATTTTCCTTATCCTCCTAGACGCGCCGCGCTGCTCGACCGAGCCTCCGAATCCAGCGCCTGGGCGACAAGAGCGTCCAGAAGTAGAGCGCGGCGCTGAACTGGCCTTTCTCGTCCATGCACATCAGATCGCAAGCATTCCGCCTCGGCAATGCCCACAGGCCGCCGCTGCCGTCCCCCTCGACCTCGAAGGCCCCGGCGAAGCCGAGGTCGCGCAGCGCGTCGCGCTCTCTGGCGCCGTGATCCCCGTTGGGGTAGGCGAAGACAGATACAGGCCGCTCAAACATCGCCTCAAGCGCCTCCCGGTTGCCGGAGATCTCTCGAAGGAGCGCGACCTTGTCGAGCAATGGCAGGATGAAGTGGTGGGTCGAGTGCCCGCCGAGCTCGTGGCCCGCGTCGAACATCGAGCGGGCCTCCTGCGCCGACAAGTAGCGTCGGCGCGACGGCGTGTAGCCGGAGGTCGTGACGAGCGCCTCGACCGCGCAGGTCAGAGAGGGGGCGGCCATCTCCTTGAGCGCTTCGACGGTCCTTCGCGCCAGCGTGTCGTCGATGATCGACAGCGCCGCCCTCCCCCTCGGGTGTCCGCACTCCGCCAGGATCCGGGAGACCGTATCCCGCGTCAGCAACCTGGCCGAGCCCGCCGCGCTGTCGTGCCACAAGCCGCCTTCGCCGCCGATCACGCTGTCGTTGAGGAACATCGTGGCCTTGATGTCGTGCTCTCTCATGACGCCAAGGCCGAAGTCATGGACGCTCCTGAGGCCGTCGTCGAAGGTCACGAGCGCCATCGGGATCTCGCCCGGCAACAGGCCCAGGCGCTCGATCAGCGCCGTGGACAGGACGGGCTCGAACCAACGTCGGAGCAAGGACAACTGGCGCCTCAAAAAGGCGACCGAGGTCACGAGGTTGGGATCGTACCAGCTCGTCCTGTCGTCGTCCGCGATCACCGCGTGGTAGCACAGGCCCACGAAGCTCGGCCCGCGGCGCCACGATCGAGGCGGCCCCAGCGCGTCGAGCCACCGCTCGGCCAGCAGGCGCTTGATCCGCAGCCTGGCCCTCCAGCGCGGGCTCAGGTTGATCACCTCAAAGACCGGCGTCCTCGTCGGCTGATCCCCGTTCTTGGGCTGGTCATCCCACCAGGCCATCGACCTCTCCCGCCAGCGACGCATAGACCTCACCGAGACGCGCGCCTATCGCCTCCCACGAGTAACGGCGCTCGACCAGCCGGCGACCTGCGTCCGCGAGCGCTCGCTGAAGTCGCTCGTCACCACCGACCTTGACCACCGCCTCGGCGAAGCCCTCAGGGCTGTCCTCCACCAGCAAGTCCTCCCCTGCCGAGGCCTCTATCCCCTCGCACCCGAGCGCCGTGGACACGATGGGCGCGCCCATCGCCATCGCCTCCAGGATCTTGAGGCGCGTCCCTCCCCCGACCCTCAAGGGCACGACGAAGACCGAGCACCCTCGCATCCAGGGCCGAACGTCCGGCACGCCGCCCACGATCTCTACACCGCCTCCGCCCATCCCCTCAAGCTCAGCGGAGGGGTTTCTACCGACCACCTTGAGCCCAAGCGAAGGATCAAGCGCCCTCACCTTCGGCCATATCTCCTTGATAAACCACGAGATTCCGTCGCTGTTGGGCCACCAGTCCAGGCTCCCCAGGAACATCGCATAGCGACCCTCCCTGCCCGCCTCACCGCTGGCCCCGCCGGCGTCCTCAATCGCCCCGGCGGGCGCGAAGCGGGACAGGTCGACGCCGTTGGGGATCACCTCGAAGCCCGCCGATCTGCCCGTGCGGGCGCTCAGCAGCGCGCGGTCGTCCTCGCTGCACAACAACACCCGGTGCGCCGCGAGCGCACACCGTCGCTCAAAACGATCGGTGCGCTCGGCTTGATCCGCGATGAGGCGCCGCTTGATCCGGGAGGGCTCGACCTGCCCCATCCGCTCCAGGATCAGCGCCTCGACGTTGTGCTCGTCCAGGACGAGGCGCGTCGGCGGCGCGACGAACTCGGCGAAGCGGAAGGTGTGCAGCGAGTCGAAGTGCGCCGCGAGGTAGCGGCTCTCGGAGGTCATCCGGGCGATGGCGGCGCTGGCGGCCTCGGATCGGTACTTCTCCACGGGATAGGGCAGAGAGCCGAGCAGGCTGCGGGCCGCAGCCCGCGCCGCCCCTGCCCTGCCCAGGCCATCGCGGGGCACGCAGCTCACCGACCGGAGGCTGGCGCGGAGACCCTCCCAGAGAGGATCGGGGGCTTCGGCCTCGGGGCCGAGCGCCAGCAGATCCACCCTGTAGCGCGAGGCCAGGGCCTTGAGCTGATAGAAGGTCCTGATCTTGCCGCCCGTGTCCAGCGGGGTGGGCAGCTGCGGCGCGATGAAGAGGATCTCGGCGCTGTCGCGGTGGCTCAAGGCGCACCCTCCTTCGATCGGACAGGCCGGGCCGGGATGCCCACCACCGTCGTGTTGCTGGGTACGTCGTCGATGACCACCGCGTTGGCCCCGATGCGGACCCCATCGCCGATGTGGATGGCCCCGAGGACCTTGGCCCCGACGCCGATGTAGACGTCGTCGCCGATCACCGGCACGCCACCTCGCCCGCCTCCCCTTGCGCCGATCGTCACCCCCTGGCCGATGGACAGGTTCCTGCCCGCCTTGACGTCAGGGTGTACGATGATCTGCCCGAAGTGCCCGATGTACAAGCCATCACCGGCGCGCACGGAGGCCGGGACGCTGATCCCCGTTGTCACCTCGATGGCCTTGTGCATGACCCTGTAGCCGATCTTGAGGGGCACGCCGACCACGCCACGCCGGGACGCGTAGACCCACTGGCCGTACCTGTAGACCGCCGTGGCCCACACGCCCTGCGCCTCCAGGACCTCAATGGGCCCCGTCGCTCCTTGCCGGTAGCGCCCGAGGTCCGCCCGGAAGGCCCTGATGTGATCGACGATCCCCACGTGAGTCACCGCCTCCCGAGCGCGGGGTCGTAAAGCCCCTCGCGCACCTGCGCCGCGAGCCGCCCGACGGAGTAGCGCTCCGCAGCACGACGCCGCCCCAGCTCTCCCATCGCCGCGCGCCGCGCGCCGTCATCGACCAGCGCCTCAAGCGCGCGCCCCATCCCCGCCTCTCTGTCCTGCAAGAGCACCCCGACGTCCCCTTCGAGCACGCGCGGGATCTCCCCCACCGGGCTGGAGGCGATCGCAAGGCCCGCCGCCATCGCCTCCAGGATCACCATCGGCAGCCCCTCGCGCTCCGAGGGGTGGAGCAGCACGTCGATCCCCGCGTAGAGGCTCGCCATATCGCCGACGTGGCCGAGCAGCCGCACCTGGGAGCCCACCCCGGCCTCAGCGGCGGCGACCTCCACCGCCTCCTTGTCCTCCCCCTCCCCCGCCAGCACCCAGACCGCCGAGGGCCGCCTGGCGAGCAGCGCGAAGACCTCGCCGGAGGCCGCCACCTGACCCTTGGCCGAACAAAGGCGCCCGACGGTCGCGATGACGACGGCGTCCGGCTCGATGCCCAGCCTGCGGCGCCACGCCTCGCGGCTTCCATCTTGCCGCAAGCCGTCGATGAGGACCACAAATCCATCCACGTCGATGCCGTTCGGGATGAAGACCGGCCTCGCGCGCCGAAAAGGGTCGCCGAAGGCCGACGCCTGAGCCCTGCTCACCAGCGCGACCCCACCGTAGAGCCTCAAGACCCCCCGCGCCAGCGCCTCATAGGCCCTCACGCGCGCCGTGTCCGAGACCTCCCCGTGGAAGGTCGCCACCGCCGGAGCGCCCACGGCCCAGGCCGCGGCGAGGCCCACCAGCGCGGTCTTGTAATCGTGCGTGTGGATGATCTCGGCCCCCACCGCGCGCGCCAACTTCGCAAGCTGGCCGATCAGCCGCGCGTCAAAGCGCCCACCGGACTCCAGCCGCGCGACCTCGACCCCTCGGCCCTCCAGCCTGTCGATGAGCTCCGTGTGGGGCCACCGCCTGTCCACCAGCCCCGCGACGATCACCGCGTCGCCCGCCTGCTGCTGCGCCCGCGCCAGACCCTCGATCAGCGCCTCCGCGCCGTAATAACCCCCGCTGCTGCGCACATGGAGGATCTTCACCGGCACACCCCCCGCTCCGCGAGCGCCCTCGTGTGGCACGCGAGGAAGGCCTCCAGCATCCTATCGAAATTATGAACATCTACGGCCACTTGCCGCGCGCGCTCGCCCATCTCGCGGCGTGCAGCCTCGTCGGCGCAGAGGGCGGCCAGGGCCTCGGTGATCCTGGGGATGTCGTTGACAGGCACGACCACGCCCGAGCCCCTCGGCACCGCCTCGCGGGTGCCACCGACGTCGGTGACGACGACGGGGAGTCCAGCGGCCATGGCCTCGATGACCGCATTGCTGAAGCCCTCGGTGTGGCTGGCCAGCGCGAAGATGTCCGAAGCCTGGAGCACCTCTGGGACGTCCGTCCGCTCCCCGGTCATCACGACGTGGCCCCCTGACCCGCGGCGCTCCGCCAGCGCCTTCAAGTCCGCGGCGCCCTCCCCGACCCCGACCAGCGCCAGCTTGAGGGCCACCCCAAGGCCCCGCAGGCGCGCCAGGGCCTCGATCAGGGCGCCGTGGCCCTTGCGCGGCAGCATCGAGCCGACGCTGGTCAACAGGAGCTCGCCGTCCTTGACGCCGAGGTTGCCCCGCAGCGCGGCGCGGCGGGCCAGGTCGTCGTCGGTCGTGGCCGGCTTGAAGCGCACGCTGTCGACGCCGTTCGGGATGACGTCGATGCTGGCCGGGTCGAGGCCCTCGCGGAGCGCCACGATCCACTTGACGTCCTCCGAGACGACCACCATGCGCGAGATCCAGCGGTTCAGGGGCCTCTGTAGGGCGTCGTGGACGGGCTTTCGGATGAAGCCCATGTCACGGCGAGTGGCGATGACCTTGACGTTGGGGTTCCTGCGAGCCAGGACGGGCGCCAGGAGGTTCGAGGCGGTGTGGAAGCTCTGGATGATGGTGGGAGCGCCGCCGCTGAAGGCCTTGAGGGCGGCCTCCATCTCCCTGTAGAGGCGCACGCCATCGGGGCGCAGGACCCCCGTCTTGCGAAAGGCTCTGACCCTTATCCCCTGGTCCTGGCACCACTTCGAGAAGGTGCCCAGGCGGAAGGTCCACATCTCGACGGGGTGACGCCGGCTTTGGAGGAACCTGGCGAGGTAGAGGGCCTGGACCTCGGTCCCGCTGAACTCATTGAGGTTGTCGATGAGGATGATGGCCGGGTGCATGAGGTCTTGAGAAGGCTCGAGGAGTTCAGAGAACCTCGTGGAGAAATCTGGATCTCCATCGCATCGTGCCACAGGCGACGCAGATTCACCAGATTACGGGACTTGAGGCTCTACTTGATCAGCTCGCGCAGGGATTGGATGTCGGGGTGGTCTGGTCGAGCCGCCTCGGCGCGCGAGAGGGCGTCGCGGGCGCCCTTGCGATCGCCGGCGTCGTGCCGAGCGCGGGCGAGCCCGACGAGGAGATCGGCGCGCAGCGCGGAGGGCGCGCTGCTCATCAGGATCAGGGCGATCTCGAAGGATCTCACGGCCTTGCGGGGGTCGCCGACGAGCAGGGAGACCTCGCCCATGTCGCGGTGGAGTTGTCCGTCGAAGGGCTTGATGTTGATGGCGCGCTCGGCGGCGTCGAGGGCGTGGCCGAGCTGCCCGAGCTCCTTGCGAAGGGCAAGCAGGCGGGCCGCGGTCCTGAAGTCGGCCTGATCGACGAGGGTGATCTGGAGCAGCGTGTCGGCCAGACGCGCCTTGTCGCCCTTCTTGTCGTAGATCTCCGTCAGGGCGTGGAGGGCCTCGAGCCCTTTGTCGTAGAAGGCCAGGGCCTTGGTGAGGTGATCGGCGGCCTCATCGGCCTTCCCCTCCATCTGGGCGACCTCGCCGAGCTGAAGGCGCAGGGCGTATCCGTCGTAGCCGCCCTTGAGGATGGCGTCGAGGTGTCCTCGTGCGGCGGCGCTGTCGCGGGTGCGCAGGTCGTAGATGGAGGCGAGGTAGTTCGCCAGGGGCTGGCCAGGCTGCTTCTTGAGGGTGGCCTTGAAGAGGGTCTCGGCTTCATCGACGCGGCGGGCGACGAAGAGGGCCATGGCGAGCTCGGCCATGGCGGCCGGATCGGCGGGGGTGGCCTTGTGGGCCTTTTCGAAGCGCTCCAGATCCGCGTACTCCTCAAGGCTTGGGTCAAAGGAGGACATCATGCGGTCGAAGCGCTTGCTGACGTAGGCCTTGAAGGCCTCATCGAAGGCCGCGACGTCGAGGCCGGTGGCCTTGACGAGGACCTCGGGGGTCAGGAGGCTCTGGCCGTAGAGGTCGAGCATCTTGAGGATGGTGTCAAAGCCCCAGCGCTGGACGATGAACTCGATCACGATGGTGCTCTGGAAGTAGGCCGCGAGGATGTCGTTGAGGGTCTTGGCCTGGGTGAAGCCCAGGTTCAGGCGACCGACGCTCCACAGGCGCCCCTCCTTGGCCAGCACCAGCATCTCTCGCTCCTGCTCGCGGCGCCACTCCGGCCTCGCCACGCCGGCCTCGTACTCTGCCAGCCCCTCGGTGAACCAGCGCGGGACCCTGCTCCTGGACTTCTGGATGTGGAAGACATGGGCCAGCTCATGCCAGACCACCTCGGCCCAGTTGAAGTTCCCCTCGGAGGGCGATCGGGAGGTGACGACGCGGCCAAAGCAGATGCCGTGGGGGGTGATGTGGGGCAGGCCCACGGAGCGCACCGAGAAGGTCTCGGCGTCCTTGAAGATCTCGACGCTGACGGTGCCTTTGGGCTCAAACTTGTAGCGCTTCTTGAGGTTCTTGTAAGCGTCCTCGGCCAGTTCGGGCACGACGGCTTCAAGCACGGGCCGCTCGGACTTGTGGAAGCGGAAGCGCAGCGGTCCGCGCTCGACGAAGACATAGGAGGGCATGGTCTTCTCGTAGAGGTTGACCATGTTGAAGGCCCGGATGTTGTAGCTGTCATTCTCAAAGGCTTTCTTGAGGTATTCAAAGCCCTTGGCGTCGTCGCCGATGCGCGTGTAGCCGATGCCGAGCTCTACGAAGGCGGGCCAGTAGCTGGGATCGATGGCGAGCGCCTTGTTGTTCAGATCGATGGCCTCCTGGTAGCGGTGGACCCGGACGCCGAAGCGGGCCACGTGCGTGTAGAAGCCCGCCCAGCGGGGGTTGAGCTTGAAGGCCCGGATGCGCTCGCGCTCGAAGGCGGCCGAGTCGTCCTTGAGGTAGTGGCACGTGGCCAGGGTGTTGATCGCCGGCATGTGGTTGGGGTTGACCTTGAGCGCGCGGCCAAGGGTCTCGATGGCCCCGTCGTAGTCTTCGAGGTCGATCTGGAGGGTGGCGTCCAGGACGATCGCGTCGGGGTTGCCGGGGTTGACGGCGAAGATCCTGCGGAGGTAGCCGCGGATGGCGGCCTCGTCGTGGTCGTCCTCCATGTGGATCTGAGCCATGCCCAGCAGGGCGCCGACGTGGTTGGGGTTGATCTTGAGCGCGGACTCGTAGGCGAAGCTGGCGTCCTCGAGGTTGTACTTCTCAAGGAAGAGGTCGCCCCAGGCCACGAAGGCCTCGACGTTCTCGGGATCCTTGACCGTGGCCTCCTGAAGGACGGTGTTGGCGTCGTCGTAGAACTCCATGCGCCAGACGGCCACGCCGACCATCGTCAGCCCTCGGGATTCGTCGAGCTTGCCGTCGTTGTAGTCCTCGGCCAGGACGTCCAGCAGCGCGATCCCCTCCTCCTTCTTCCCCAGGTCGATGAGGAGCTTGCCGAGCGCGAGGCGGGCCTCGCGGGCGTCGGGGTGGTCGTTCAGCGCCTGCCTCCAGGTGGCGATGGCGCGGGCGTGCTGGCCCTGGAGCAGCTCGATGCTCCCGCGTGCCGTGAGCGCCGCGCGCTTGTCGTCGTCCTGCCTGGCGACCCCCTGGGCCTTGCGGATCAGCGCCAGCGCGCCTTCGAGGTCGCCGCGCGCGGTCAGGACCTCGGCCAGCAGGAGGCGCGCCTGGACGTCGTCCCGCGCCGCGGCCAGCGGCTCTGCGAGCCGGATGGCCTCATCGTGGCGGCCGTGCAGGAAGGCCGAGCGCGCCTGGGCGAGCCGATCGGCCTGGGCGAGAGCGGAGGTGGGGTGCGCAAAGGCGAGGCAGGCGAGCAGGAGCGCGGCCATCGCGACCGCGGTGTGAGGATGAGGGCGAGGGATCTTGGAGGTTCTACAGGCCACGACTGATCTTCCACAGACCTCCCTGGTCTCGAACCAGGTGCATGCGGTTGAGGTCTCTTCCGGCTTCCCAGTGGGGTGTATCTCCGACCTCGTACATATAATTCCACAGGTACTCGTAAGTGACGTAGGCGCGGTCGCCTTCGACGAGGACGTCCTTGACGACGATCTCGAAGCGAAGGGACTGGACGCGCTCGGAGAGCCTGGAGATGGCCGCATCGAGGCCGCTGCGGCCGTAGTCGTCGTCGCTGGTGTCGCTGGTGCCCGAGTTCTCGTAATACTCCTCGGCCACGAGGCCCTGGAGGCGCTGCGGGTCGCGCTTCTCCATGGCGTCCTTGTAGGCGCCGACGACCTCAAGGACCTCCCGGTTCTCGGGCATGTCGGCCACGAGCGTGCCCTGGTCGAACTTGAGCGGGTCGAAGGACTCGATGTAGCGGTTGCCGCAGGCCGTCGAGGAGACGGCCACCAGCGCGAGCAGCGCCACGGGCGCGAGCCGCGTGAGGGCCGGGAGGGAGACGATTTTCAGCATGGCAGGTGGACTCTCGTGTCAGACAAAGTCAAGGCGCTGCAAGAGATACCCCATGGCGCGCGGCGGAGTCAAAATCCGCCGCCCCCTTGCGCCCAATCGATCCTTTCGAGCCAGTCGCGGGCCTCGGACCTGACGCCCTCAGAGCTCTCCTCGCGCGACAGAGCGTCGAATGCACGCCGGGCGCCCTCGTATTCCCCGCTCAACAACAGGCAGATCCCGAGCAGCCGACGGGCCTCCTGCTCAAGCTCGACCCCCGGCAGCCCCCCTTCCCTCTCCAGCGCGGCCTTCAGCCGGGACACGGCGTCCTTCCACGCCCGCTCCGACCACAGGAGCCTGCCGAGCAGGTAATTGCCCAGGGCCGATCCGGGATCGCGCTCAAGCCAGCGCGTCAGCGTGAAGATCTGAAGCGCCGGCGAGGCCTCGACGCCCATGAGGAAGGCCATCGCGTCGGGCTCCCCCAGCGCAGCGCGCCGGGCCTGGAGCGATCTGCGCCTGGCCCGCTCCGGCCCGAGCGAGAGCGCCTCCCCATAGGCGCGCGCCGCCGCGCCTGTATCCCCGCGCCGCGCCAGCAGATCCCCGCGCAGTTCAAGACCCCAGGCCCGCTCTCCGGCGCTCGCCTCGGCCTCGCCGAGCGCGAAGGAGAGGTGCGCGGCGGCCTCGTCCAGATCCCCAGCCCGCAGCCGCACGTCCGCGGCCTCCAACCTCGCCTGAGCCGTCCGAGGGCTGTAGGCGGCCGCCTCTTCAAAGCACTCGACGGCCTCCGGGAGGCGACGATCCAGGAGCTTGTCGATCCCCTGCACCCGCAGCGACGCGATCCGGCGAGCGCAGCGCTTCTCGAAGATGCTCGGCCTGTCAAAGACAAAGGAGGCCATCGCCAGCGCCTCCTCCGACAACGGGATCTGATCCACGAAGGCCTCCCAGCGGGCCGCGAGAACCTCGACGGGCACGCCGAAGGCCGCCTCGAAGTCGCCGCGCCCGTAAGCCTTCAAGAAGGCGTCCATGCCGTATTCATCGATCAGGAAGCGACAGAAGGAGCCCATCAGGGTGTAGACCATGGGGCCCGAGCGGGTGTAGAAGCCGCCGACGCCGACCAGCTCGCGCACGTCCGGGGCGATCCCGAGGCGACGCATCGCCGCGCTCCACCCGTGGGGCGAGAGCTCCCCTCGGTGCCAGGTGACGGCCTCGGCCAGCCCCTCGACGAGGCCCATGTTCGGCAGCAGCGCCGCGTTGGTCGACAGCGAGAGCGGGCCAGCCCCGAAGGGGGCCGAGAAGATGTGCGCCAGCTCGTGGGTCAGGACGGGCTGCCCGATCTCGTGGTAGAGGATGTGCATCTCTCCCTGCCACACTCTGGCGATCATCGTCCGGCGCATGCCCAGCAGCCGCCCCTTCTGCCGCTCGTCCGCGTAGATGGTGCTCAGGATCCGCTCTCCCTCGGGTAAAGGAGCGCGGCCAAAGCGTTTTTTCAGCTGCTCATAGCGGAACTCGTGATCCCGTCCGATGGCCTCGATGTGCTCCGCGTGCCATGTGTCCACGGGGTGGTGGATGACGAAGTGCCTCGTCTCATGTCGGCCGCCGAGGGCCACGCGGATGTCCTCCCGATCCAGGGCCATCCCCAGGCTGGCCCGGTTGGCGAACATGCCCGCCGCGACCGCGAGCAGCGCGGCCAGGGCGACGATCCAGGAGGGGTCGACGCGCTGGCCCTCGCGGCGCAGCCACGCGATCTCCAGGCCCACGAGCACGGCGGCGACGATGAAGGCGTGCCACAGGCGGTAATGGATGAGCCCGACTGGGACGCTCAGGGCCTCGTCGTAGATGGAGCCCGCGAAGAGGCCGATGAGCGGGTGATGGGCCTGGGCCGGGGGCTCCATGGCCAGCGGGTAGACCGTGGCAATGACGGAGAGGGCGACGATCGAGAGGTAGAGCGCCCAGCGGCGCCAGCCGGGCGGGGCGAGGATCACGCAGAGCAGCGCCCAGATCGACGAGACGGCGACGCTGCCGCCGACGATGAGGCCAAAGAAGGCGGCGCCCTCGGTCAGCGCGCAGTTCGGGACTCGGAGGGCGTTGAGGAGGAGCAGGAGCAGCGGCGGCGTCGAGAGCACTGCCCCGGCCAGGGCGAAGCGCGCCCAGACGCGCGAGGGCCGGAGGTCGCTGGCCTGCCCGACGGCGCCCCCCCAGGTCCGCGCCTCGGCAGAGAGCCAGACCAGCGGCCCGACGAGGGCCACGAGGGCGCCGACGGCCGCCGAGGACTCGTAGCCGAGCAGGTCGCAGAGGGGGATGAGGCAGAGGATCAGCCCGAGCGCCGTCATCAGCGCGAGCGCCGTTGCGCCGCGGCGTGTGTCGACCAGGGGGCCAAGGAGGCGAGCGCCGAGCCGGAGGCGCTTCGGCGTCAAGGAGCGGCGGGATGGCTCAAGCAAGATCGTCCTGGCTCCGATGGGTAGAGAGAAGGGGGCGGCGCCGCGGCTCGACAGCGTCGGTGTTCAAGGATGATGCCCCCCTTGTCCACACACGCCGAAAGAAGAAGACAAGGAGGAGCGATGAGCGCCCAGATGATCAGCGCCGGGGAGATCCAGGAGGCCGCGGCCATGTGCAGCCCGCAAGGGGAGACCGCCTATGGCGGGGAGGCCTTCGTCACGGCTTCGAACCGAAGATTTGAGGCGCGCTACCCGATGGCCATCCGCGTGAAGTACCCGCGCAGGAACGCCTTCTTCTTCGAGTATACGCGCAACATCAGCCGGGGGGGAATGTTCATCGCGACGAGCAAGCCGCTGGATCTGGGGGAGCGCTTTGTCTTCGAACTGGAGGTCCCAGGCGAGGAGGCGCCGCTGCAGCTGCTCGGAGAGGTGCGCTGGAGGGTGACGCCGGAGGATGTCCAGGGGGTTCGCAAGCCCGTCGAGGATCTTGAGGCGGGCATGGGCATCGCCTTCCTCTTCGGTGAGGAGGGGGGCGATCAGGTCGCCTTCAACGCGCGGGTCATGGAGATGATCAACGAGGCCTTTGGGCCCGAGATCGCCCAGGAGCTGCTTCGGACGGCGCCGGGCCGTCGGTGAGCGGGCCTACTGCCCGCGGGGCATGTGGGCGTCGGGGAGCCTGACGAGCTGGATCTTGTCGCCGGCCTTGATGTTGAAGCGCTGGGCGAGCCCGGCGTTGATCTCAAGGACGTAGCGGCTTGAGCCGGGGACCTTCCTGCTGGACAGGGTCAGGGGCTCGGCGTGCTCGACGACCCCGAGGACCTCGCCGTTGTCCTTGATGAAGACCATGTCGAGCGGGATGAGCGTGTTCTTCATCCAGAAGGACAGGGGCCGGTCGTTGGGATAGACGAAGAGCATGCTCCAGGTGTCGCTCATCCTGGGCCTGAACATGAGCCCGCGGGCGCGCTGGTCGTCGTCCAGGGCCAGCTCCATGAAGAACTGGGCGCCGCCGCTGAAGGAGATGACCGGCGCGTCGGGGACCGCGTCGCCGTCGACCGCCGGGGGCACGGCGCAGGCGCTGGTCTGGCAGCGCAGGAAGAGCGGGCAGTCCAGATCAACCGAGCAGGCCTTGCCGATCGACGCCCTGGCTTCGGCCTCGACCCTCTCGCGCTCGCGGATCAGGCGCTCCTCTGGATCCTCCTCGGGCGCGATGGGCTCATTGAGGTTCGTGATCGACTCGCCCTGGCAGGCCATGAGCCCGAGGAGCGTCAGCGCGGCGACAAAGGAGGGGGTGAAGCGCTTCGCGGACATGGGTGAGCCTCGCTCGGGGCCGGAGTGGTCGTTGGTCGATTCGAGGAGGAGCCTGGGGCGGCCTCGCGGGAGCGAGGGGGATTGTCCCAGGCGGCGCCAAGAACCTCAACCATTACTTCAACTTCTTCATGGCGGCCTCGCCGGCGCGCATCACGGAGATGTCGCTCTCGACGGCGAGCTGGGCCTTGATGATGTCGGCGCCGGCCTTCTTGCCGAGGGTGCCGAAGGCTTGCATCGCGGCGACGCGGACGGCGACGGACTGGTCGCCGACGACGCTGGCGATGAGCTCGATGGCGTCGTTGCTGCCGGTCTTGCCCAGCGCCAGCACCGACAGGACGCGGAACTCCTCGACCGGGTCGTTGATCAAGGCCGCGAGGCCGGTGACGGCGGCGGGGTTGTCGTACTGCCCGAGCAGGTCCATGGCCAGGATCTTGACCTCGCGATCGGGATCGAAGAGTCCGCCGGACAGGACGCTGATGACGTTCTGGAGTTCGGGCTCCGGGGCCAGGGCCACGAGGGCCTTCATGACGGCGCCGCGGGCGCCGGGGTGGGGCAAGGTGGCGCCGCGGGTCAGCTTGAGGATCGGCTTGTAGGCGCTGTCCTCCTTGCGCTTGTGGAGGGCGGCCACGGCGGCCTGGATGACCTCGCCCTCGGTGTCGCCGAGGTAGCCCAGCAGAAGCTCGCTCTGGGTGCCGGCGGGCCAGTCGCCCAGCCCGCGGGCGACGTCGCGGCGAACGGCCCCCTCGGGGTCCTTGCCCAGAGAGACGACCAACTCAAGGGCCTTGTCGTCCTTGAAGGAGCCCAGGCCGCGCGCCGAGGCGCCCCGGATGCCGGCGTCCTTGCTCTCGACGCCCTTCTTGAGGGCGTCGAAGACCTGCTTGCCGCCCCCGCCGCCCTGCGTCTTGACGCCCAGGGCGAGGTAGGCGACCCGCTGGAGGACGATGTTGCGGTTGGAGGTGTAGCCGAGCACGTCCTGGAGGGTGAGCGTGGCCATGATGGTCGAGGCGACGCTCTGGATGGTCTCCTCGTCCTCGGGCTTCGTCCCGGCGTCGGCCAGCGCGCTGAGGCTCTCGGGGCTCTTGATCTCGCCGAGGGCCTCGGCGGCGGCGTGGCGCGCGGCGGCCTCGGGGTGCTTGAGGACGGCCTCGATGGCGAGCCGGGGATCGGGATCCTTGAAGGCCTTGATCGCGGCAAGGGCGGTGAGCGCCACCTCGCCTGTGCCCAGGGTCGTCTGGAGGGACAGCGCCTTGAACTTCTGGGCGTTGTCGCCGCCCGTTGCCACCAGGGCGGCGGCGCTCATGCGGCGCTCCATCGAGACCTTGGAATCCGAGAAGAGGTCGACGAGCTCGCCGTTGAGCTTGAGATCGGCGAGCGCCTTGATGGCGGCCGCGGCGATCTTGTCGTTGTCGCGGCGGGAGGCCTTGACCAGCTCGGGCGCCACGGCGGCCTCCTTGCTGGCGGCCAGCATCTCGATGGCCTTGATGGCGGGGCCCTCGACGTCGCCGCGCAGGGCGAAGAAGAGCGCGCGGACGCTGTACTTCTTGTTCTTGCTGGCCCCCAGGATGGACGAGGCCGCCAGCGCCACCTCCTTGTCCTTGTCCTTGTCCATCACGTCGCTGATGCCGTCCAGGACGTCGTCGCGCTCGACGCCCGCGAGCGCGCCGAGCGCGGCGGTGCGCACGGGGGCCTCCTTGTGGGAGAGCAGCGGCAGGATCATGTCGGGGCCCTTGTCCAACTTCAAGCCGGGGAGGGAGGCGATGGCCAGGAGCACGAAGCGGGAGTCGCCGTGCTTGAGGTAGGTCTCCAGCATGGCCAGGATCTGCGGATCGCGGCCCTCGACCTTCTTCTGGTAGTCCTCGCTGGCGAGCTCGACCCCGTCGGGCATGACGATCAGGGCCGCGGGGATCTGGCGAGGCGGCAGCGCCCGCCAGGCCGGGACGACCAGGCGGTAGGCGGAGAACTCGATGTCGGCCCGCGACAGCGGCTTCTTGCTGTAGCCGGGGACGCTGATCTCGGTCAGGCCGAGCTGCGTGAGGGTGTAGACGATCTCCGAGACGATGATCGGGTGGTACTTCTCGCGCTCGCCGTCGAGCTTGACGGTGGCCTGTCCTTTGGCCAGAGACTTCGTCGAGACGTCGAGGCTGGTCTCCCCGTAGGTCGTGCGCTTGAGGTTGCGCAGCTCGTTGAAGGCCCCATTGACGATGGCGGGGCTCAGCTCCGCACCCTCGGGTACCTGGAGATTGCTCGACGCGTTGGGCACCAGGACATACTGGACGTCGTTGCCGACGGCCAGCTTTGTGTAGCTGTAGAGCACGACTGGGGCGGTCTGCTGCGCCCAGGCCTGCGTCGACATGAAGATTACCGCAGCGACGCACGCCGCCGCGGCCCGACGAACCCGACTCCTGCCCGAGATACCCATGAGCGCTCCCCTCAACATTCCATCCGAATCAAACGGACCCTCAATACTCCAACATCGCGCCCCGAATCCAGCCCCGCGACCCAACAACGGGCGGAGTCTTATCCATGAAGTCGGGGCAAGGGCGTGGCTGGCTTCAACGCGGCGACCCAGGGGCCGCCCTGCAAAGCGCTTAACACGGCGGGGAGATTGACAGATTCCGGCCGGGTGATCCAGACCGACGTATCAGGACGCGGGAGCCGTGACCGGCGCAAGAAACAAGAAGAGCACCTCTCTTTCGAGAGGTGCTCCTTTGCAGTAGCCCGTAGGGGAATCGAACCCCTGTTACCGGCGTGAGAGGCCAGCGTCCTGACCGCTAGACGAACGGGCCACAGTCTGTTTGATCTCAAAGGATCATCCAGAATTCGGGGACTAGGATTCGAACCTAGATTGACGAGACCAGAACCCGTAGTCCTGCCGTTAGACGATCCCCGAACATTCCCTTCGGTTCTCACCTCTCGGCCTCACCGTCGGGACTAGGATGTATAGTCTCACTCGCCCCCCCTGTCAACCCCAAAAAGTGATGCGTTCACAGAAGGGGTCGCTCAAGGGGAGAAGGTTCGGGGACCAGGATTCGAACCTGGATGAACGGTACCAAAAACCGTTGTCCTGCCTTTAGACGATCCCCGACCGTGGCTCAGGCACAAGGCCAAGAGCGCGGCAGTGGTTTTAAGGCCCTCGACGCGGGGTGTCAAGGCCGCAGTCGGGCTACCGATCGCCTTCCATGGAGCGCTCAAGGCGGACGCCGCTCCAGGTCGCGGTGAAGGGGCTGCGGCTGTCCTGAATGTTCACGAAGCCGTTGAAGACGCCGTCGACGATCTCATCGACCAGCAGATCGCCGTCGCGCTCCACCAGGGTCGCCTCGCCGGCCAGCTCCAGCACCGAGTCGATCTCCAGGTTGCGCAGCAGGATCTCGGCAAAGCCGAAGACCGTGCGGATGACCGAGTCGCAGACCGAGGCGATGTCATCGGCCTCGACGCAGACGACGTCCAGCGGGGCGCAGATCTCGCCGTCGGAGCCCGTGATGCTCTCGGCCAGCCCCTGGCAGTCGATCCAGTAGAGGATGGCCTCCATCATCGAGCTGGCGTTGCCGTCGGTCAGCACGGGCAGGATCACCTCGTTGAGGATGTAGAGGATCAGCTCGCCGTAGCGCAGGTTGACCGTGTGGGTGCCGATCTGGAGGTTGTTGTAGGCCACCACCCTGCCCTGCCACTCGCCCAGGACGATCCCCAGGCTGGAGTCCGGGTCGATGGCCACCTCGATCCGGCCGCAGTCCTCCGGCGCGTCATCGGCGCAGTTCCACCGCCAGTAGAAGGCCAGGCCGAGCCAGTCGTCCGTCCCGCGCACCTCGTAGTCCGAGCCCAGCTTGCCGATCGTCAGCGTGCTCAAGACCTCCAGGTGCGTCACGATGTCCCGCAGATCCAGGCCCGCCTGCCGGATCTGGCGCAAAAAGTCGATGCTGCTGACGAAGTCGTTGATGCCGTCCTCGATGATGTCGTCGAGCCCGAAGACGTTCAGGAAGAAGTCCACGGCGCCGGCGATGAGCCCGCCGAGGAACTGGCGCACGAGGTTGATGATCTGATCGACGAGGAAGCGCCCGGGGTTCTCGAAGGCGTCGAAGATCTGAAGGAGGATCTGGCCGACCGTGCCGGCGTCCTCCAACGTCTCGGAGAAGTCCCAGTGGCTCGTGACCGCGAAGCGCCCCACCGGGTTGAGCGGCAGGAGCGTCAGGACGATCTCGGTGCTGACCGTCTCGTCCTCCTCGATGAAGACGTCGCCCACGCACCCGGCGGCCGCCAACTGCCCGAACTCGCCGCGACCGATCGCCACGATCGTCCACGGCTCCCTGACCGACAGGCCTTCGAAGTGGCTCGTCTGCGAGGGGCCGCTGACCTCGTCCGTGTAGGTCGGCTCGGGCATCCGGCTCAGGGGCCTGAAGGCGTTGCAGGTGAAGTGGCTGCGCGGGAACACGAAGGTCTCGATGGGGCTGATGTCGTAGACCGAGGAGCCCGCGTTGACGTAGCGGACGTCGAGATTGCCCGAGGGCAGATCCTCGACGCTCACCTTGAACTCGACGCTGTTGGCCCCGGGGTGGGTCGCCCGCACCGTGAAGGTCGTCAGCTGCTCGCCGCCGATGAAGCGCACCGTGCCCTGGCCGTTCTCGTTCGTCGTCGCCTGGCGCTCCGAGAGCGAGGCGTCCTGCTCATCCTCCAGCAGTTCGAAGTCGATCAGCTCGCCCTGCACGGGGGCTCCGCTTGCGCGCTCGAAGAGCAGGACGCCGATGGGGAGCTGACCGAACTGGTCCACATCCACCTCGGTCTCGCCGCCGGCGGGGATCATGATGCAGCAGCCGCCCTCCGGCGGCGGCGTGTCCGGCGTCCTGTCCGGGTCGGTTTCCACCCGTTGGTTGTCCGCGTAGCCCGTGTGGGTCAGAGTCGACTCGCCGCACGAGGCCGCCAGCAACCCCAGCACCAGCAAGGCGCCAGCGCGCGCGCCACCGACGAAGGCAAAGGGCTCAAACACGCGCTTCGCGCCGCTTCCAAAGCCGGTCATGATGGGCTCCGTCCTTTGGGGAGTTGTTCAAGGATCCCCACACCTTGGGAATGCTAGCACAAACCAAGGGGCGGGGGTAGTCGCTCGCACCTGGAGCAGCGCCATGGATCTATGGATGCGCAGCCTCGCCCCGACGACGTCGGGCGACGCTGTCGGCGGCGGCCATCGGCGGGCGATCAGAGCTTATTGCTGGCCGAAGCCGCGATCCGCGTCGGCCGTCAGCGAGATGATGGCGAAGGTCGCCACCGCCGCCACGACCCCGCCGCCGATCGTCAGGCCGGTCTTCCAGCCGCTGAAGGTCTGCACCTCGGCGCCCTCCACGTCGGTGATCGCCAGCAGGAGATCGTAATCCGGCGACACGAGCTGGGTGTCGGTCATCGAGAAGTTGAAGGGCGTCACCCGATAGGCCGAGCCGGTCGTCGTGACCACCTTGAGCGGCGAGGAGGTGTTGACCTTGACCGTCGGACAGCCCGTCGCCGGATCAATGTTCTCCGCAGCCTGGGACTCCACCTTGGCCTCACCGCCGTCCGAGGCGCCCTCGGCCGCAGCCTCGGCGATGCGAGGCCCGGCGAGCCCCCCTTCGGCCGGGTTGGCCGCCACGTCGCAGCCGTCGATGATGACCGCCACGTTGGCTTGCTGGTCGACCCTCGACTCCAGCTTCTCAAGCTGGGGCTTTGAGATAAAGTACTTGTTGTAGCAAGCCGTCTGCCCGCAAGCGAGCAAGGCACAAATCACGAGAACCGGGGTCATCGATCCACGGCGAAGGCTCTTCATGCGCTCTCTCCATCTCCTGACTGTCGCCCGCGAGGTCGCGAGCGGCGGACATCTTAAGGGCATCTACGCCGCAGTGGCAACCCCTGGTCGCAAGTTGTCCGCGGCTGGCAGGTTTGCTCAACGAAGGTAACGACGCCCTACGCCCCACGAGCGCCCCACGCTCGACGAGCACTCCACGCTCGACGAGCACTCCACGCTCGACGAGCACTCCACGCTCGACGAGCACTCCACACACGACGAGCACTCCACGCTCGACGAGCACTCCACGCTCGACGAGCACTCCACACTCGACGAGCACTCCACGCACGAGGATCGCCCCACGCTCGAGGATCACCCCACGCACGAGGAGCGCCCCACGCACGAGGATCACCCCACGCACGACGAGCGCCCCACGCTCGAGGATCGCCCCACGCACGACGAACGCCCCACGCTCCTCGCACCGCCCTTCGGGACGGGCTCGTCGGGTGGGGCTAGAATCTCAGGGTGGGCTGCGCCCTGTCGGTCGCAGGCCCGCGGGCGGCCCAGGTCGACACCTGGGGGAGCAAAAACTCCAATCCACAGGCCCACTTCGACGCGCTGATCCAGCCCTGCGACTCTCTGACGCCCGCGCGCCGGCCTGCGCCCAGCGGGCGCAGCCCACCCGCGCATCCAAGCCCCACCCGACGAGCCCGTCCCGAAGGGCGGTGCGAGGAGCGTGGGGCGGCCCGATCGTGACCTGTGTGGCGTCGTTACCTTCACCGAGCAACTCTGCCGTGGCCGCTTCGCTGGGATCCAGGGTGGTCTTCAACCGAGGGGGGCGCTATGCTGGCGCGGCGGGAACCCCAGCCCTCGGTGCAAGCCATGCCACGCTCTCCCAGCCTGATCAACCTCTCCAAGATCATCGCGCTCTGCGTCGCGCTCTCCGCCACGACCGCGACGGGCTGTCGGACCGAGGGCGAGGTGTTCGTGGCGGAGGTGACGCTGGTCGGAGACGCGACGGAGGGCTATGGCCCTTATGAGGTCTCCGCGCGGCTCCAGGGGCGCCGAGCCCTTGAGCGGGCCACCCTCTACTGGACCGTGGATGGGATGGAGGAGCCGACGGCGGTGCCAATGTCTCGCGCGGGCGACGCCATCTCGGCGCTTATCGAGGCGCCGGTGACGCTCGACGAGGAGGGGTTGGAGACGCGGGCGCCCTTCGCGCTCGGGACGACGGTCCGTTACTGGATCGAGGTCCAGGCCGCCGGATCGGGGCTGGCCAGGGCGCCCTTCGAGGCCCCGAGGGAGACCTTCTTCTTCGTCGTCGGGCCGGCACGCCAGCGGGTGGCCGTGCGCGGGGTCTCCCCCGAATCGGGGCCAAGTATCGGTGGAACAAGGGTTTTTGTTCACGGAGAGGGCTTCAGGCCGACGGCGGAGGTGATCCTGGGTGGGAGCCTCGCCGGCGAGGTGAGCTACGTGTCGCCGCACTTGCTGGAGGTGGTGACGCCCGCGGGGCCCTCGGGGCTGGTCGAGATCATCGTGCGCAACCCCTCGGGCTCGGTGGGGCGGCTGCCGGACGCGTTCTTCTTCGTCGCGCCGCCGACGCCGACGCGGATAGAACCCAATCAAGGCCCGACGCAGGGAGGCACGCGGGTGACGATCGAGGGGTCGGGCTTCGACGAGGGCGTCGAGGTCAGCTTCGACGGTGAGCCTGGGCTGGACGTCTCTGTCATCGACGCCCAGACGGTCTTCGTGACGACGCCGCCGCACGCCGCGGGGCTCGTTGATGTGGCGATGGTCAACCCGGACGGTCAAGTCGGTGGGCTCGCAGGGGGTTTTGAGTTCGTGCCGGCGCCGAGGGTCGACGAGGTGATCCCGGCTTTGGGGCCGATCGAGGGGGGCACGCTCGTCGAGGTGCTCGGCGCCGACTTCCGGGAAGGGCTCACGCTGATCCTGGATCGCGAGGTGGCCGAGGTGATCTCGGTCGAGGCGGCGCGGATCGTGGCCACGACGCCGCCCCACGCGGCGGGCCTCGTGGACGTCACGGTGATCAACCCGGACGGGCAGCGGGCCACGGGGATCGGGCTCTTCACCTACCTCGGGCCGCCGGAGCTGCTGGACGTTCAGCCCGACAGCGGCACGACCCTCGGCGGCACCAGCGTGGCCTTGATCGGGCGAGGCTTCTTCGAAGGGATGACGATCACTCTGGACGGGCTGGAGTGCGGCCAGGTCGCGGTGGAGGGGCCGACGCGGGCGCGGTGCGTGACGCCGGCACACCCGCAGGGGGCGGTGGACGTGTCGGTGACCAACATCGACGGCCAGACCGCCACGCTGGAGGGCGGCTTCGAGTATGTCCCGCCGCCGCCGGAGATCGTCGACATCGACCCCGACCGGGGGCCGGATCTGGGCGGGACGAGCGTGACCCTCGTGGTGCGCTTCGGTCAGAGCGGGCTGTCGGTCTTCTTCGACGGCCGAGCCGCGCAGGTCGTCAGCGTCGTCATCGAGGGCGACGAGGCGCTCGTGACCGCGATCACGCCGGCCCACCCCGAGGGCCTCTCGGACGTGATCGTCGTCAACCCGGACGGGCTCCGGGACATTGCGCCGAACGCCTTCCTCTTCGTCGGCCCGCCCATCATCGACGCCATCGACCCGGACCAGGGGCCAGACACGGGGGGGCAGGAGGTCACGATCACGGGGCGAAACTTCCTCGTCGGGATGCAAGTGACCTTCGACGGCGTCGAGGCCGAGGTGATCGAGGTCGATCCCGTGGCCGGGATCGCGCGGGTCAGGACCCCGGCGCACCCCGTGGGGTTCGTGGACGTGTCGGTGGTCAATACGGACGGGCGCTCGGACGTGGCCGAGGGCGGCTACGAGTACATCCTGCTGCCGCCGGAGATCGAGGCCATCGAGCCCGACGAGGGCGCAGTCTGGGGGGACACGGAGGTCACGATCCGGGGGAGCAGCTTCAGAGAGGGGGTGCAGGTGCTGGTCAACGGCGTGCCCGTCGAGGTCGAGCGCGTCGACGGCGGCACCCTCAGGATCGTCACGCCGCCTGGGGAGGCGGGGCTGGCGACGATAGAGATCGTCAACCCGGACGGGCAGTCCGACGTGGGCGATTTCACCTACGTGGCGCCGAGCTTCGCGCCCGAGGGCGGCCTGACGGCGGGGATGACGACCGTGACGATCACGGGGCGGGGCTTCGACGAGGGCACCGAGGTGAGCTTCGGGGGCCTGCCGGCCCTGTCGGTCATTTTTGTCGCCGAAGACAGGATCCTGGCCGTCTCTCCGCCGAACGCGATCGGCCCCTCCAGCGTCGAGATCCAGACCGGCGCGGGGCTCGGCGGCGTCTTTGAAGGCGCCTTCGAGTACCGCGTCTTCGCCGAGATCACCGAGCAGGTCGGGCTGCCAGAAGAGCGCGACTGCCTGGCCACCGCCTCAGGGGACATCGACGGCGACGGCGACGTGGACGTGATCGTCGGCAATGGCGGCTTCAACGGCCTGGGCAACTTCAACATCCCCAACGCGATCTACAGGAACAACGGCGCCGGGACCTTCACCCGCACCGCCATGCCCCTGGCCGAGAACACCATGGGCCTGGACCTGGCCGATCTGGACGGCGACGGCGATCTGGACCTGCTGGTCCTCAACCTCGACGGCCTCAACCGCCTCTACCTCAACGGCGGCCAGGGGGACTTCACCGAGGCGAGCGTGCGCCTTCCCATCCAGCGGGCCAGCTACAACGGCGCAATGCGCGACGTCAACAACGACGGCCTCATCGACATCTTCCTGGTCAACACCTCCGAGCCCGAGAACCTCTTCATCAACATCGGCGCTGGCCGCTTCACCGATCGATCGAACCTTCTGCCCCCCGATCAGTCCGAGCACGACCACGACTTCACCTTTGGCGACTTCAACGGCGACGGCCAGGCCGACATGGCCATGTCCGTGGACAACACCATTGAAAACGACCGCCAGCCTCGCTACGACGCCCTCAACCGCATCTTCTTGAGCCAGGGAGGTCGCTACGCCGCAGCGCCGGTCTCGGACTATGGGACGCTCCGGGGAGACTTCCTCGACGTCGAAGCCGGGGATCTCAACGGCGACGGCCTGGACGACCTCGTCGCGGTCGACAACATCGACAACAGCGCCCCCGTGATCAACCCCCTGACCAACCTGCCGCGCAACGGGATCGTCGTCCTCATCAACCAGGGCCAGGGCCGCTTTGCCCGCGACAACGCCCGCGTCCCACAGGCCATCCACCTCCCCATGGTCACCGTCGATCTCGTCGACATCGACGACGACGGCGACCTTGATTTGATCGCCTCGGCCTCGGCGCTCATCGGCGATCTCAACCCCGACAACCCCCGAGGCCAGCCCAACCGGATCTTCGTCAACCGGGGCGACGGCTTCTTCTCCGACGCCTCAGGCTCCTGGCCCGTCCACCGGGATCTGACCTGGGACGTGTCCGCCTTTGACGCCAACGGCGACGGCTCCCGCGACCTCTTCGTCTGCAACTACCTGTCGCCAAACCGGCTGCTCATTCAAACCGCCACCCCCTGAAGCCGGAGATCCCATGCCTTCCACCCGCTCATCCGGCTTCGGGTCGCTGAACAACGGGGCGTTGACCCTCGGGGTGCTGACCCTCGGGGCGCTGACCCTCGGGGCGGCGATCCACGCCCCGGCGGCCTGCGCCCAGGAGCCCATCGAGGTCGGCGACCACACCCCCTACTCCACCCTCTACACCGGCTCCTTCCTGGCCCTCGGCGCCTTCGCCGGCCCCTCCCTGACCACGATGCGGACCCTCGAAGGCGCATGGTCGACGAGCTTCGGCGCCTGGGCGCAGCTCAGCGTCCCGCTCCAGATCGTCGACCTCCAGTGGGCCTACTTCCGAAACGACGCCGACACCACCTTCAGCGACGGCCGCGACCTCCACTTCGGCCAGGACACCCTCTCCTTCGGCGCCGCCCTCCACCCCGCCTTCCTCCTCTTCCTGGAGTCCGATCCGCTCAACACCATCCTCGGCGGCGCCTACACCCTCGTCGGCATCGACGTCGAGCGGATCACCGCCGACTTCAAGGGCGGCCGCGGGGTCACCGAGTTCGACCTCGGGCTCCAGCTCGGCGCAGGCTTTGACGTCCCCCTGGACGACTACGACGACGGCGGAGCCTTCTGGCTCGGCCTCCAGTACCGCTTCAACGAGTACGCCTTCGACGCCTCGCCCTTGCGGCACCTCGACGTCAGCCAGCACCTCTTCTTCCTGCGCCTCTCCTACCGGAGAAACGGCCTCCTCATCGCTCTCTGATCCCCCGCGCCTTAAAAAACATGATGCAAACCATAGCCTTACGCACCACCACACGACGCAGGGGTCCGCGCCCCGTAGCCCCCCTCGCCTGGACGGCCCTGGTCCTCGTCGGCCTCCTCGCGGCGCCCTTCCCCGCCGCCCGCGCCCAGGAGACGCACGACGGCCTCAAGGACGGCCTCCCCTGGACGATCAAGGACCCCTTCGCGGTGCTCAGCTCCGACACGATCGCCCGAGGGCCGCGCGGGGCGAGCTTCGCCGCCCCTCCCGATCTCTCACCGCTCAGCCCCGGCCAGCGCCCAACGCCCTCCCTGGACGTCCGTCGCCCCGATGCCCCACGGCCCGCCGATCAGGACGCCGAGGCCCGCCTTGCCTGGATCTATTGGCAGGCGAGGGCCATGTCCGGGGGTGGCGACCACGCGGGGGCCGCCGTCGCACTGGCCGCGATGGCGCCCCACGCGGGCGGCATCGCCCGCGACCTCCACCTCGACGCCGCCGAGGCCTTCGCCAAGGCCGGCGATCCGGCCTCCTCCCAGGCGCACCTCGCCCTCTCCGGCGGCGCCTCCTCGCCTCTCCAGCGGGCCAGGATCGGGGCTCGGCTGGCGCTGCTGGACGATCGCTGGCCGGAGGCCCTCCTGGCCTCGAAGGCGCTCTTCGACGGCGACGACCCCGCCCCGGACGCCGAGGGCTGCGCGCTGGCCCTCCTGCTGCTCAAGGCCGCGCCAGCAGCCGCCCTGGAGCCGGCCCTGGGACGACCGGGGGTGACGGAGATCCTCCGACGGCTCGGCGTCGTCTGCGCCAACGACGCCCGCGGCGCCGAGATCGACGTGGCCTTCAAGGCGCTGACCGCCAGGATCGGCGCCAGCGCCGCCCGCCGCGTCGCGCCAGGCCCCCGCGAGATCCTGATCCGCGCCAACCTGCACATGGCGCTGGCCGAGAACAAGGAGGCCCATGACCTGCTCGCCGGGCTGCTCAAGGGCAAGGCGCTCGATCCAGCGATGGCCTGCGAGGTCCCCTTCTGGATGGCGCGCGCGCTCAAGGCGATGAAGCGAAACGGCGAGACCCGGCGGTATTACGAGCAGGCCATGGGGGCCTGCACGCTGGAGGTCGCCGCCCGCTCCGAGGCGCTCCGGGTCCTTCGCACGAGAGCCCACCACTGGACCGGCGACAGGGCCCTTCGCGAGCGCGATCTCAAGACCGCGCGCGCCGCATTCGAGGCCATCGCCGCCGAGGTCCCCGACGCCCGGCACGCCGACGACGCGATCTACAACCTGCGCGAGATAGCCCTGGCCGAGGGCCGGGACAAGGACGCCGCGGCGCTGATGGCTCGCCTCCTTGGCGACTACCCCCTGGGCGACATGACCCGTGAGGCCGTCTGGGCGCCCATCTTTGAAGATCTCAAACAACGACGATGGCTTGCAGCGCGAGAGCGCCTCCTGGTGGCCGTCGAGATGCCCCCTGACCCCACCTATTACAGCCAGGGTCGACACCGCTATTACCTGGGCTATGTGGACTCGGTGCTGGGCGATGACGACGCGGCAGCCCGCCACTGGGCGCGGTGTTTTTCCGAAAACCCGAGCGCCTTCTACGGCCACCTCTGCGCCCAGTCGCTCATGACCACCTCTGGAGGTCGCGCATACGTCGCCGGGCTCTCGCGCCCGATGAGGGCCGAGCCGGTCCCTTTCGAAGTCCGCGATCCCGCCCTGCGAGGCTTCATCCTCCTGGGCGACTTTGGCCGCGCCAGCGCGCTGGTCCTGAGCGCGCCCTCCCCTTCCCCCCACGATCTCTGGCTCGGGGCCTGGCTCGCGCACCTGGACGGCCAGCCGACTCTGGCCCACAACATCGCGCGCCGCCGCGTGCCCGGCTGGCCCGAGCGCTACGGGATGCCGACGGCCCGCACGCGGCTCTTGTGGGAGATCGCCTTCCCCGACCCCTACAAGGCCCTCCAGGATCGCTGGTCCGAAGAGCGGGGCGTTGATCCCGCTCTGGTGCGCGCCATCACCCGTGAGGAGTCAGGCTTTGAGCCGCGCCTGGTCTCGTGGGCTGGCGCGGTGGGCTTGATGCAGTTGATCCTCCCGACAGCGCGCGGCAATGCCCAGGGGGTGGGCGTCGAGATCACGCAGCAGAGCCTGATGCGGCCCGAGATCAACATCCCCATCGCCACCCGCTTCCTGAGGCAGCTCGTCGACGAGTTTGGCGCGCACCCGCTGTTGGTCGCCTGCGGCTACAACGCCGGCCCAGGCGCCCCGCAGAAGTGGATCAAGGAGCGCGGCGGGTGGAACACGGGCCTCTTCGCCGAGGCCACCCCCTACGAGGAGGCGCGCAACTACAGCCGCCGCGTGACGGGCAGCCACGGCATCTACCAGTGGCTCTACAAGGCCGACGTCGCCCCCGGAGAGCCTCCCCTTGCGCGGTGGTCGGTGACGATCCCGCGGTGACAGGAGGCCGTGGCAGGGGGCGTCAGCGGAAGAGCGCGCTGACGGAGTTTCCGTCGTGAATGCGCTGGATGGCTCGGGCGAAGAGGCCGGCGACGGAGAGGACCTTGATCTTGTCGGGCTTCTGACCGATGAGCGGGATGGTGTCGGTGACGATGACCTCGGTCACCGGGCTCTGCGCGATCAACTCCAGGGCCTTGCCGCTGAAGACGCCGTGGGAGGCGACGGCCTTGACCTCGGCAGCGCCGCGCTGCAGGAGGAAGTCGGTGGCCTCGACGAGGGTCTTGGCGCTGGCGATCTCGTCGTCGATGATCAGGGCGAGCTTGCCCCTGACGTCGCCGATGAGGTCGACCGAGGCGGGGGAGTCGTCGCCATCGCGCAGCCGGCGCTTGTCGATGATGGCGATGGGCAGGTTGAGCTTGTTGGCGTAGCGGCCGACGTCCTTGGCCTCGCCGGCGTCGGCGGCGATGATGACGGCGTTGGAGAGATCCTGGCGCTCCAGGTAGTCGCAGAGGATGTTGGCGGCCTGGAGCTGGTCGGTGGGCACGCGGAAGAAGCCCTGGACCTGGGGGGCGTGAAGATCCATCGTCAGGACCCTGTCGGCGCCGGAGGCCAGCAACAGATCGGCCATGAGGCGCGCGGCGATGGAGATGCGCGGCTTGTCCTTCTTGTCCGAGCGCACGTAGGGCACGTAGGGCAGCACGGCGGTGACGCGGCGGGCCGAGGCGCTCTTGAGGGCGTCGATGGCCAGGAAGGTCTCAAAGACGTGGGTGTGGAGCGGCGCCGAGGCGGTCTGGACGTAGAAGACGTCGCACTCGCGGACGTTCTCCAGGATCTGGACCTCCAGGGTCTCGTTGGGCAGGTCGGTCGTGACGCTGCGGCCGAGTTCCATGCCCAGGGACTGGGTGATGAGTCTGGACAGCTCCGGGTGGCTGCGCCCTGTGAAGATCTTAAGTTCGCCGGCCATCGCCCTTCCCCCGATCCATCATGAGTTGTCGCCGATCATCATCGCCATGACGACGGCGTCCTCGTCGTTGTCGGCGTAGTAGCGCTTGCGCGTGCCGATGGACTTGAGCCCGAAGCCTTCGTACAAGCCGATGGCGGCTGCGTTGCTCGCCCTGACTTCCAGCGTCATATACTGGAGACGCTCGGCCTTGCATACCCCCAGCAGCCTGTTGAGCAAGGCCTGGGCGATCCCGCGGCGCCGAAGGTCCGGGTGGACGGCGACGTTGAGGACGTGCAGCTCGTCGTGGACCGCCCAGTAGACGACGTGGGCGACGAGCCGCCCGGCCTGCCCGGTCGGGTGGACCACCTCGATGCGGGACCAGGTCGCCTCCAGCTCCCTCAGAAAGACGGACTCGGGCCAGGGGATCGGGTAGCAGCGCAGCTCGACCTCCATCAGCGCCTCGATGTCCTGCCGGACCATCGGGCGTATCTGGTATCCGTCGATCAGCTCCTGGCCTGGCCCGCTCACGCGCCCTTGGCCTCCTGGCCGGCTTCAACGACGGGCTGCTCGGGCTCCACGCTGGGCGCAAGGCGCGGGAGGCAGAGCTCGGCGATGCGCTCCCAGAGTTTTTCGCGGCCCTTGCGGGTGTGGCTGGAGAAGAGGATGAGGTCGTCGTTGGAGATCTTGAGGTCGCGGGTGATCTCGACGAGGCGCTGGTGGGCCTTGTTGCGGCTGAGCTTGTCGGCCTTGGTGAAGACGAGGATGGGCTGGACGCCGAAGTGAGGCAGGGCCTCGATGAGCTGCCTGTCGTCGTCCTCCATGCCGCGGCGCACGTCCATGACGATGACGAGCGCCTTGAGCAGGCGGCGGCCGAGGTAGCTGTCGACCATCGTCCCCCACTCGCTCTTGATCTTCGCGGGGACACGGGCGAAGCCGTAGCCGGGCAGATCGACGAGGGAGAGCTCTCGGTCGTCGCCGAGCTGGACGGTGAAGAAGTTGATGTGCTGGGTACGGCCGGGGGTCCGGCTGACCTTGACGAGCGCCTTTCGCATCAGCAAGGTGTTGATAAGGCTCGACTTTCCGACATTGCTACGCCCCGCAAAGGCGACCTCGGGGAGATCCCACTCGGGGTAGTGCGAAGGCTTGATGGCGCTCTTGATGAAGGCTGAGTTTTTTATTTTCACGGGTTGGCTCGGCGCTAAAGCTCAAAGAGTCCCACGCCGCTGACGAAGCCGCCGATGGCGGCGGCGAGCAGCGCGGCGATGCCGACGGCGACGACAACGCCGCGCAGCACCTTGTAGAAGGGTCGAGGTGCGGCGCCGGCGCCGTGCAGGACAAGGAGCATCGCGGTGAGGGCGAAGGCGGCGCCGGCGAGCAGGAAGTCCGCAGCGGCGGAGAGCCCCCAGATGCCCGTGGTCTGCCGGGTCTGAAAGAGCCACAGCGCCAGCGCCAGCCAGCTGCAGAGGGTCGCGATCTGGAAGGCGTCCCGGGCGGCCAGCGTGTGCAGGGCGACATCAAGGGCGCCGAGAGGCTGCCTCGGGGGGCGGGACCACCACCGGGACAGGCCAGCGCCGAGGCCACCGAGGCCGCCCGTGACGAGCAGAGCCAGCGAGAGGCCGGCCAGCTGCGCGGCGACGGAGACCGGCGGCGTGCCCGAGATCCGGGGCTCGACGGCGCGGGCCTGCTCGGAGCCGACCCGGGCGATCGACTGCACGACCTCCTTGGCCTGGGCGGTCAGATCGACGTCGAGGCCATGAAGCGAGAGGATCCAGCCGGCGGCGCCGAGCAAGAGCCCTCCGCCGACCACCGCGGCGAGGGCGGCCGAGGCGCGCGCGGGGAGGAGCGCGGCGCCGATCAGCGTGACGGCGCCGACGAGGATCAGAAAGCCGAGATCCTGCTGGGGGGCCGACGCGGCGATCCCCGCGCCGATGTCCGCCATCCACAGGACAGGCTGGCCGTCCGCGCCGACGACGGGCAAGGCCGCGACCCTGGGCTCGGGGCTGAGGCTGGACAGTCGACCGAAGGCCAGCCCGGCCATCGCGGCGCAGGCCAGCGGGATGGACGCGGCGGCGAAGTCGACCCGGGCGCCTTCGAGGCGCTCGCTGGCGCGCAGCATGAAGCCAAGGGCCAGGGCGAGGAGGCCGCCGCAGGCGATCATGAGGCCGGCCTGGAGGCCGTCCATGACGAAGGGGACCTCCGCGGGCGGCGGGCTGATCTGGAGCAGGATGAACGCGGCCGCCAGCGGCCCGGCGCTGGTCAGCAGCCCGGGGAGCTGTTCGGCCAGCTTGCCCTCGCCCAACGCGAGGCCGCTGGACATCACGCCGCCGAAGAGCCAGAGCGCCGGGATGATCGCCGAGGGGACGGGGATCACGCCCCACACCCCTGCGCTGGCCGCCGCGACGGACGCCGCGCCCACCAGGAGCCTGAAGGCGAGGATGTGGTTTCGCGCCCTGGCCCGCTCGCGGACCACGCCGCTGCCAAGAACCAGGAGGAGGAGCGCCACGGTGACGATGATCGCGCTCATCGTGAGCCCTCCTCGTTCCCGGACAGCGGCGCGTTCTCGTCGCCGAGGGCCTCCGTGCCGTCATTTTCTTCGAACGCGCCCTCGTCGCCGAGGGCCTCCGCGCCGTCGTCCTCGTCGACCTCGGCCCGACCGGCCCCGTCCTCATCGCCGGCTTCGGACTCAAGGTCGCCCTCGTCCTCCGCCGCGTCGCCGGGGTCTTCGCCCTCGGCTTCCTCTTCATCGCCCAGATCGTCTTGCTCGTCGTCGGGCTCGTCGTAACCCCCACCGGTCTCCTCGTCCTCGCCGGAGGGCTCGTCGTAGGCCTCGTCGGGATCCCGCCCCGCCACGACCCGGGCGACCATCATCGCGAGGCCCTCGCCGTCGTTGATGGAGGAGAGCAGGAGCGCCTCCTGGCCGCGCCGCGTGACGCGGACCGAGGCGGTCTGAGCGGCGAAGAAGAGCAGGAAGACGCCCAGCGCCAGCAGGCCGATGAAGATCGCGACGGGATCAAAGCCCGCCGGCTGGCTGATGAGCAGGGTCACCTGGTGACCGGGGATGGTCCGCTTGTAGGTGATCTCAAAGCGCCCCTTGCGGTGGAGCCTGTCAAAGCCCGCGGCGCCCTCGAAGACCCAGAACTCCTGTGATTCTGCGCCCTTGGAGGCGGTGACCGCGCCGTGGGCCGCGAGGCCCTGGCCGTCCATGAAGTCTGGATCGATGCGGTCGATGCTGAAGACCGAGGCCCCATCGGGGCCGCCCACGGCGCGGCCTGCGATGAGCGAGAGCGGGAAGACGGCGCCGGTCTCCGTGTCCTTGACCTCGACCTCGACGCCAACGGGGCGCGGGGTGGGCTCGACGGCCCCGAGGCGGAGGGTGAAGGGGCCGAAGACGATGGGCTGCGCCCTGTCCACGGTGCCCTGGACCTGGGCGCCGGTCGGGATCTGGGTGGCCTGGATCGTGGCGGTCGTGTGACCGGCGGCGTCCGCCTTGCCAGCCTGGAGGCGCCCCAGGTCGAGATCCTTGAGCTCAAAGCGCCACCCGCCGAGGTTCTCCTGGACCTTGAGGCCCTCCCGGAGCACCAGCGCCGACTCTGCGTCCTTCGCCGTCGAGAGCTGGAGCTTGCCGCCTCTGGGCAGGCCCTCGTCCTGCCAGATCGGCGCCAGCACGAAGCCCAGCAGCGCGACCAAGAGGGTCAGGGCGCCGGCCGAGGCCGCAGCTCCGCCAAAGGCGGCGCTGCGCCGTCGGGAGAGGCCCATCGCCCGCTCGACGGCCCGGAAGCCGTCCTGGCCGGCCTCGATGCTCAAGTCGGGGTTGATCGCGTCCTCGTTGCCCAGCCGCGCGCCCTTGAGCGCCGGCAGCAGCCGGGCGACGAACATCGCCAACCCTGAGATGGCCACGATCGCGCCGCCGACGGCGCGCACGCTGACCACGGTCCAGGCCACGGTGCTGTTCTCAAGGAAGCGCGCGGCCTCGGCGAAGTGCAGGCCCGACAGAAGAGCCAGACCAGCCGCGCAGAAGAAGGGCGAGGCGATGACAAGAAAGAGCTTGTCGATGAGGCCGTTGCCGACTTCGGGGCGTCGGGATCGGCGACGGTCTTGGGCGTGGCGAGACAAGTGAACCCTCGAAGAGATCGCGGCCGCGAGAGGATGGCAACAGCGGTCGGGTTGCGCCGCCGCTGGGGGCGGTGGTAGAAGGAAGAGCTAGCACACGCCATGGAGCGAGTCAACCCGCACAGCCACGGGCTTGAGCCCTCGATGGCGGCCCCTGGCGCGCCTCGACGACGCGCCGAGATCCACGCGCCGAAGGCCCAGCCGGGAGGTCGAGACCGATGACCAAGGGGAGCCTTCCCTTCAAGCTCCTGGGCCTGACCGGGGGGATCGCCTCGGGAAAGTCCACCGTCGCCCGACAGCTGCGCGCACGCGGGTTGACCGTGATCGACGCCGACCGCGTCTCCCGCGAGATCGTCGAGGTGGGGAGCCCCGGTCTGGGCGAGATCGTCGCGTCCTTCGGCGCCAGGATCCTCAACGACGACGGCACCTTGAACCGCCCGCGGCTCGGCGCCATCGTCTTCGCCGATGAGGCCCAGCGCCTGCGCCTCAACGCGATCACGCACCCGCGCATCGCCGACAGGGTCGCCGAGCACGTCCAGGCCGCCCGCGAGGCGGGCTCCCCGCTGGCGGTCTACGAGTCCCCCTTGCTCGTCGAGGGGGGCCTCCACGTCGGGCTCGACCTCTTGATCGTCGTCTCATGCGCCCCCGAGGTCCAGCTCACCCGCGTGATGGCCCGCGACGGCCTCGACGCCGCCGCCGCCCAGGCGCGCATCGACGCCCAGCTGCCCTTGGCGGCCAAGATCGCCGTCGCGGACGTCGTCATCGACAACTCCACCACCTCCCAGGAGGCCGAGCGGGCCGTCGAGGCGCTCCTCGACGGGCTCGCGGCCCGCCTCTGGCCCGAGCACCCCGAGGCGGGTCAGGCCGCCCTCGACGCCTTGCGCCAGGAGACCGAATGAACCCCCCGACGGCCCGCGACATCTTCCTGACCGGCCACCCCACCTTCGCCGCGCGCTACCTCCTGCACACCATCCTTGAGCGAGAGCCCGACAGCCGCGTCACCTGCCTCGTCCTTGAGGACGACCTTGAGCGCGCCGCCGCGCAGATCCCCGGCCCCCACCGGGAGCGCGTCAGGCTCTTGAAGGGCGACGTGCGCGCCCTGGACCTGGGGCTCTCGGGCCGCGAGTACCTCGACCTGACCCAGACGGTCACCGACATCTTCCACCTCGCGGCCATCTGGCACATGAGCGCGCACCGCCGAAGGCTCCATGAGGTCAACGTCCAGGGGACGCTCAACGTCCTCCAGCTCGCCCGAGACACCAAAAACCTCAACAGATACAACCACATGTCCACCGCCTTCGTCTGCGGCAACCGGCAGGGCGTGATCATGGAGGAGGAGTTCGATGAGGGCCAGGGCTTCCTGAACCCCTACGAGGAGACCCAGTTCGAGGCCGAGCGCCATGTGCGCAAGCACCTCGACAAGCTGCCCATCACCATCTACCGCCCCTCGTTGATCGTCGGCCACAGCGCCACGGGGCAGATCGACAGCCTCAGCGGCCCCTACCTGCTGATGAAGCCGCTGGTGAAGATCGACGTCCCGCTGCCGATGCCTGGGCTGGGGATCGCGCCCTTGAACCTCGTGCCTGTGGATTACGTCGTGGACGTGATCGAGCGGCTCAGCCTGGAGCCGGAGGCGCGCGGTCGGACCTTCCACGTCGTGGATCCGAACCCGCTCTCGGCTCGGAGGGTCTTCGAGCTGGTGGCCTTGACGGCCGGCAAGCCGCTGCCGCGCGGCAGGCTCCCGGTCGGCCTGACCCGGCTGATGATGCGCCTGCCGGGCCTTGAGCGGCCGCTGCGGACCGGCGCCCAGCTCATCGACAACTTCAACCGCTGGACGATCTTCAACGCGACCAACACGGCCTGGTTGACCCAGGACGACCCCCATTGCCCGTCGGTGCCGGAGTACATCGAGCCGATCGTGCGCTACCTCAAGGCCAGAGATGAGGAGGGGGAGAGCTGAGCGCCAGCGGTCTCAGCGGGCGCCGATGATACCGGCGTCCATGAACCAGGCCAGCATGCGGGCGGAGTCGGTCGAGTCCATGGGGCTCAGCTCGATGAGATCGCGGAAGGTCGACACGCCGTCGATCTGACTGAGCAGGTAGCCGCCGCGGGAGTCGATCCCCATCTCCATCATCGCGTCGGGCGAGATCAGGATGCGCGGCGTGTCGTCCAGATCCCCGAGCTTCTTGAGGAAGTGCTCCTTGAGGGCGACGCGGTTCCGACGGACGAGGTCGAGGACCTCCTCGTGGGCTGGCTCAAGCTTGAGGAGCTTGTCGAGGGCCTTCTGGGCTTCTTCGAAGCGCGAGAGGCGACGCATGTTGTGCGCCTCGTTGAGGAGCGCCTCAAGATCGTCGCCGTGCTGCTCGACCTGGAAGGGCATCGGGGTGTCAAAGCCCGACAGGAACCCGGAAGGCGTCGGGACGCGCCTGTCCGTGGAGGGGATCTGGGCCGGCTGGACGGCCTTGAGCTGCGCATCGCTCTTGAGCCGCGCGCTGGTTCGCTTGAGGATGCCAAAGCGCATGGCCTTGCTGTCCGCTGGCGGGGGGGGGGCGTCGGCTTTCCTGTCAAGCTGCGGGGTTTCCTGCGCGACTCTGGAGCTCGGCCGGCTCTGGGGCGGGCTGAGCGCGACGCCGAAGAGCGGCTCGGCCATGGGCGGGCTGAACGCCATCTCTGCGGAGCGGCGAGGCGACAGGACCGGGACCGGGAGCTCATCGACCGAAGGCTCATCCTCGGTCGTGGGGACCTTCTCGACCACTTGGTCCGCTGGAGAGGCGACAGGCTCGGCGCCAAAGAGGAAGTCAAGCTCGTCGTCTTCTTCGTCTTCTTGCTCTTCTTCGTCTCCCTCGTCTTCGTCACCCTGTTCATCCTCTTCGCCCTCGCTCGCCTCGGCGGCGCCGATCACGGCGGGCTCCTCCTCATCGGATTCGCCGAACATCATGTCGAGGTCGTCGAGGAAGAAGTCCTCCTCTTCGGGGAGCTCGGAGGGCTCTCCTGCCGTGCGGCCTTGAAAGAGCGGGGGCTCGGAGGGGGCCTTCGAGACCGCGCCGGACAGGCCGGCGGGTCCAGGCGAGGTGACCGAGAGGTGGACGGAGGGGGTCGAGTCTTCGCCGACGGGGGGTATCGCCGCGGAGGGCTTCGCGGTGACCTCGTCGCTGGTCAGCGATGCGGCCACATCGGGTGCGGGCCTGGTGGTGGCCCAGACCAGGGGCTGACCTTCGGCGGGTGCGGGGCGGGTCTTGTTGTTGTCGCTCGCGCCGAGGAGGCGCCGGGCGTCGACCTCCGGGGGTCGGGTCGGGTCGATGTCGCCGTAGTCGGGGAGCAGGTCTTCGATGGGGCGGTCGACGGTGAGCGCGTCGTGGGGATCCTCGAGGTGCTGCGAGATGTCGATCTCAGAGCCTGAGAAGCGCGCCCAGGGCGGCAACTCGATGTCGAGGTCGCCCATGACGTCGTCGTCGGGGTCTTCCTCCTGGGGCTTGGAGATGTCCTTGACAAGGAAGGTGTTGAAGGAGGACAGCGACAGGTTCGGGGAGGTTGCGAGCTTCGGCTCGGTGGCGTCATCGGGCGCGGTCAAGCCGATGAGAGGGGTGGCGCCACCGAAGGAGGCCTCTGGAGGGGCGGAGCGGCCGGCGCGGCGAGAGACGGAGGGCGCGGCGGTGCCGTCGAGCATGACGGTGGGCTCATCCTCCATGAAGAGCTCGTTGATGGAGATGACGCCCAGGAGGGCGGAGGAGACGTCGTTGGTGGTCGAGGCGTGCTCGTCGGAGGCCTCCAGGGCGCTGCCCCGTGAGGCCGGCATGGTCGAGGATCCATCCTGGGAGGGCAACTTGGCGATCTCGCCGACCTCGAAGTCGCCGTCGCCATCGATGTCGAGGGAGACCGTTTCGAAGCGCGAGGGCAGCTCGCTCAGATCGACGGAGACATCTTCGACGAGGCCAGAGACGGAGAGGTTGCCGAAGGAGAGCGGCCCTAAGGATTCGACCTCGGGGAGGTTGTGGTCGATCGGCGAGACCTCGACCTCCTTGGCGCTGAAGCCGAGCAGGGCCAGGTCGTCGAAGTCGGAGGAGACATCGTAGTTGCCGCGGAAGGCCTCGGAGTCCTGGTTGAGGGGGATGGTGACCCGAGGGTCCGCGTTGACGTTGTCGCGGCCGACCAGGAAGGAGAGCGCGGCGTCGCCGAGCATGAGGGTCTCGCGGACGGGCTCCTTCACAAGCGCCACATCATCGCTCAGGTCGGCCCACGGGTCGGGCTCCGGGTCGTCCCCCAGCCCTGCCCACGGGTCATCATCGACTACGACTTCCGGGACGTCCTCCTGGCCCAGCTCGACGCCAAAGGCCGTCGGATCGCTCGAGGCGAAGGCGGCGGCGAGGTCCTCCTCATCGGCCTCAAGGCCCGGTGAGGTGGTGGTCCCCCGGCGAGGCGGCGGCGGCAGGGTGTGACCCCCGACGCCGCCCATGGTGGAGGGGCCAGAGCGGCGATAGGTCGGGGGTGGGGGCGCCTGGGCCTGGTAGCGGACACCGAGCGACCTGGACATCGGCGGGGGCGGCGCCTTGGCGGGCGGCTTGGACGGGAGCGGGGCGTCGCCGGATTCGCTCTCATCAAAGTCGATGTCGAGATCAAAGAGCCTGTCTTGAGAGGATTGAGCCTCGAGGTTGACACGAGACGAGGGGGAGCCTTCAGGACCGCCCGGGGTGTCCTCATCGGGGTTGTGATTGTCGATGTTGCGCCTTGCGCCGCTCATGTGCTTCGCTTCGCTCTCGCCGCACGCCTGGCCGGGAGGGCGTCTGCGCGCGGCCCCTCGACAAGGTCACCGAGATCACGCTGGTCCCGTGTGCCTGTCAGGGTTGCATCCTCTGGACTATCCCCTGGAAGACGGCGTAGGTGCGATTGAGCGCCTCGCCGGTGCTGATGAGGTGGTCTATGTTGCGGCCCTCCAGGGCCTCCTTGGCGCGGTCGAGGGCATCCTGGGCCTTTCGAAGCGCGTCCTTGCCGAGCGTGGAGCCCTCCATGACCTCACGGACGGTGGGCAGCAGCTTCTCGACCTGACGGATGGTGCGGCGGACGTTGCCCCGCTGGTTCTCGATCTCCTCGGAGTGCTGGACCTGGACGAGGTAGTCCTGATTTTCCTCGATCATGGCGGAGATCTCATCCTCGGTCAGGCCGCTCGTGGCCGTGACGGTGATGGACTGCTCCAGGTTCGTCTCCAGATCGCGGGCGGAGACCGAGACGATGCCGTCGGCCGAGATCTCGAAGGTGATCTCGATCTCGACCTCGCCGGCTGGCGCTTGCCTCAGGCCGTTGAGGATGAACTCGCCGAGCAGGTCGTTCTCGTGGGCTCGCTCGCTCTCGCCCTGGAGGACGAGGATCTTGACCGAGGTCTGGTTGTCCTTGACGGTCGTGAAGATGTGGCTGCGGCTCGTCGGGACCGTCGAGTTCTTCTCGATGAGCACCTGGAAGCCGCCGCCGTAGACCCCGATGCCGAGGTTGTGGGGGGTGACGTCCAGCAGGAGCACCTCGGCCTCCTCGTCCATCAGCGCGTGCCCCTGGATCGCGGCACCGAGCGCGACGACCTCGTCGGGGTGGACGTTCTTGGAGGGCTCGCGGCCAAAGTACTCCGCGACGCACTTCTGGGTGCGCGGCATCCGGGTCATGCCGCCGACCAGGATGACCTCGTTGATGTCGTCCACCGACAGGCCGGCCTCGCCGAGGGTCTGCTCGCAGATCTTCAAGGTCCGCTGGACGAGATCCTCGACCAGCTCCTCGAGCTTGTCCCGCGTCAGCGTCCGCTGGAGGTGGAGGGCCTCGCCGGACTCCTGGGTGAAGATGAAGGGCAGGTTGATCTCGGCCTCCTTGACGGAGCTGAGCTCGACCTTGGCCTTCTCC